>OQVR01000001.1_pt1 | contig 97435 bp, 136 predicted proteins | sample 1691521 | NCBI WGS metagenome assembly OQVR01 (sample SAMN03418256, study PRJEB22391) | human gut metagenome | biome: human-gut; feature: organic feature; material: feces | host: Homo sapiens | place: Tanzania | collected 2013-01
TATAAGAACTTACCGCTACTTTACCGTAATAAATAAATACCTGGTAGACTATCAAAAATGAGGCGAGTGTGCTTCGCGGTTTATTACTGTTGTGTGTGATGTTATTACCGATGCGTATGATATAATTACCGATGTGTGTGATGTTATTACTGTTTTGTCTTCGTTTATTTCCAAAGTTTTTTCTTGACATCCAATCCGTTTTCAATTACAATGGAAATGATGGACTGAAACTGGTTTCAGAACGATATTTCAAAACGGTTTCAAAACAAAAAAGGGCCCCACGAATGGGGCCCAATATGGGTTCAAAATTTTAACATATCAGAACCAGTTTTGTCAAGGGGTTGCATCGAAAATTCACAACCATTTTCCCGTTCCTGAATAAGCGTAAAATTGTGACGGTTTCGTGATGAAAAATTTCTTCTTGACTGGAGTACCTGCCAGGTGCTATATTATACCTGTTCAGAAAAAGGTTCCACTTGACCTCATGGGAGGACTTATGAGTTCGGCTGATATTAAGAAGCGCTATGGAATCACCAGCACGGAATGCATCGCGCTCAAAGTGGCACGCGCAGTCCTGGGCGTATGGCGCGAGGTGTACGGCGAGATGAACAACGAGGACGCCTGGGCACGATACCAGGAGTTAGCCACCCGCAACAATTGGGGTTCCCACCAGCTCGCGCTTGCATGCTATCTCGCGTTTGGTTGTTGGGAGGAAGTGCAAGCCCGCGTAGCCAGGTATTAAGGGAGTTTCAAGCGCCCTGGGCTACTAGGGCGCTATCTTCTCTATCGTTCGTTTTAAGGGCATTGTAGCCCCTACAATAGCCATTTGGAGGTTATCGTATGTGCAAGTATTGCAGTCACAATGTCGTTAATGGTTTCGCGTTCCACACCGTCAATGATACCGACGAGGACATTGATGCGCTGGGCAACGAGGGCGCTTACGACGGCATTGAAGTAGCCGAGGACGGCACGGCATCGCTCTATTTGTTCTTTAAGACGCTCGACTCCGACGGCGACGATTACATCATTGAACGTCGTACTGAAATCGCCTATTGTCCGTTTTGCGGACGCAAGCTGAATTAAGGATATTTCGTGAAGCCCCCTCCATGTCTTGCGGAGGGGGCATTTTTTTGTTATATTGTAATCGTGCCAGGGGAGATGCGGACGAACCGATAAATCCCGTGCTGGTAAATGAATCCCGAGGTCTGTTCTTTTTTATATCGCTTTGAGTCGGGCTGTTGTTTAGCCCGCACAACTAATCCTCGCCCACCCCACTCGCTCGCCTACCGGGTTTTGAGGGTACTTCTGGAATTCCCCTCGCGCTCACCCTTCGCTGGTGTGATTACAATATACCAGGTTTCAAGCGTCACGTCAACAATTTAATTGTGGAGATCTGGTGAACGCCCTACAATAGCAATGTTGACTCCCCGTGCCGTTCCATGGTACAATCGACTGCAACAAACGGCAAACTACCAAGGAGATTCACAGCTATGGTTATCGCGCTGGATATGGACGGCACACTTGCAGGGCTTTACGACGTGCCGAACTGGTTGGAGTCAATCCGCAACGAGGACGTCACACCTTACGAGGTCGCTGCCCCGTTGTGTGACGTTGACGCACTCGCCTACGTCTTGAAGCTCGCACGCTCCGAGGGGCACACCGTCGAGGTGGTGTCGTGGAACTGCAAGGGCGATATCTCCCCCGAGTACCGTCGCAAGGTACGCAAGGAGAAAGTTAACTGGCTCAAACGGTATGGCCTGCTGCAAGAAGTGGATGCCGTTCATGTTGTCAAACACGGCACGCCTAAAAGCAAAGTAGCGAGCGGGCGGGGGGTCTTATTCGACGATGAGACGGCAAACCGAGAAGAGTGGAGTTCAAGCGGGCGGGGAATCGCGTTTGATGCCGTTAACCTCGTGGCTAGGATTGAACAGATTGTAAGGCAGTGTAACTAACTAGATTCTACTATTGTGCAGGGTGTGCCCACTTGCAGGGGTGCCCCTTTTTTTCATACGCTCTAACGGCACTACAGCCTCTCAAACGTTATTGTGTGGGAATTGTGGAGCGTAAAGTCATGGTTGCCTAGCGAAACAAAAAGGCCTATACTGGTTTCAAAGCAAGCAAGAAAGCACGCCAAGGAGGTTCACATGAACAGTCTAAAATTCGGTTTCATCTTTTCCATGCTCGCCCAGTTCTCCGACATTTACGAGTTCGAGGATGCCACCTGGTACGCAAGCGGTTCTGGTTATGGCGAGACGGCACGCGAGGCAATCGTCGACGCTTGCAAGAGCGCTTACCGAGATTGCTCGCTCTGGGAGGTTCCACGTAACCCCGTCGGGTATCTCGTGGAGTTCGACGTGGACGGCAACGTTGTGAACGTCGAACGGCAAACGCTTTGCATCGTCAGTGAAACTACTTACACGTTGAAGTTTGCCGAGGACGATAGCAAGACGTTCTTCAAGGCCTCCAACTAACAAAAAAGCCCCTGGGCATGTTCCCAGGGGCTTTATGTGCAGGATGTGAACAAAAGTTTGCCGTTGACGGCAGGTTGCCGTTTTGGTATCATTGTTTTTAGTCCTAATGAGGGGACTTGAAGACCTGGAGGTTCATCGTGTGGGGTATGATTCAGAACGCTTGCATTGCTGCAATCCTCGCCCTGGTTGTCCTCGCGAGCGGTTGCGTTGACGTCCCCGTGCTGTTGTTTATCCTTGTGGTTGTCGGCTTGCTTGCCTGGGGGGTTAGCCTAATCACCGAGTGGGAGGAGATGCAAGCCCAGGAGGCCAAGCGATAAAAAAAGGGGGGGTCGAAAGACCCCCTAGTGGGGTCCAAAATTTTACCACACCCCGAACAAAAAGTCAAGCGACAAAAGCAAAAAACTTTGAAAAATCTTTCCCGTCCCAAAATGTGTTGCTATTGTGAATCTGCCGTCCTCGCGTGACACAACGGCCAAGATGGTGTAATATATCTCTTGTAAGAAGCCACTACGACAAAGGAGCAAAAAATGGCTATCTTCTTGGGTATCGTCGCGTTCGTCATGTTCCTCGCCACTGTTGCGGGTGCCGTCTTCACGTTTTTGGAGACTGCCTATTTCGCATCTGCTATGTTCGCGCTCGTGGGTATGCTTTTCTTCACGCTCGCCTGCAAAATGTTTGTTAGCACTGTTTTTGTCTCCCTCGCCAACAAAAGCATTCACTAGGAGGACACATGAACGTTCGTTTCCACGTCTACGCCCGCTCGCATGGTCGCGAGGTTCCTATGGGTGCGCTTGACTCCCGTTCCGTGGCGTGCGCTTCACGCATTTGGAGCCACTCCGTCGGCGTGAAGCCCTCCACGCTTGAAGCCCTCGCGCTAACCGCCATTCAAACGCCGATGATTAAGCACACGGACGGCCACGGCATCACCGTTTGGGCGGTTCCCACGGTAGCCTAGCCACTCGGGGAGGGGGCAAACAGTTCCCCTCCCCTATTGTGTCGGGTTTGTGATGGGAAAACTTTCACTTGCACCAAACGGCAAACAGGAGTAAACTAGTTACCAGCAGGTGGGGCAAGGGAGCCCCACACGACCCGACGGGAGACTTACCATGTATGCAATCATCGCGACCGACGGCGACATCATCAACACAGTTCGCAAGAATGTCGTGGACGAGCTCGCGCCCTCCATGGGCGAGAACCTTAATCAGGATATGCAAGCAATTGAGTACATCGTCGACGACGTGAACGACAACGAGGGGTGTCACGTCTATTTGGGCTTTGGCATCTCCCCCAGCTCCGCCAAGGAGGAATGTGTCCACAACGCCCTCGCGTGCGGTTTGCACGCCGACAACATCATTCATGGCTACTTCCCTATGAACTACTTCCTCGTGGCGCTTATTCCCAACCATGACCCGCACGTCGGGGAGGTTTGTTCGTCCGCGCTTAAATTCCAGGTCTCGCTATGTGCAACGTTCGCGGATGCGACAACGGCCATTGATGAGTGCGAGTTGTCCATGCGCCGATAGAACGCAGCAGGGGCAGGGTTTTAGCGCCCTGCCCCGTCAGTAACCCAATATGGGTTCAAAATTTTACCATACCCCAATAGCGGTTGTCAAGGGGTTTTGGAGATCTCCACAAAAGCTTCACAAATCCTAAAAAGTAAGAAAGCACAAACTCTCCATAGTTGGCCGAAAAAATTATACTCTCCCCCAACTGATTTGTCAAGAAAAACTTTTTTGAATTTTCTGTGTCTCCACAAATCCCACATTTGACACCGACGCCCCCAGGTAGTAATATAAAGATGTGCCGAGGGGGAGGTGGAGAGCCGGGCGTACCCCAGTGTCGGTAAAAGAATCCACAAAACTCTCACACGAGTTAGCCACGGTAAACACTTGTCGGAGTTAGCCATGGTTAACAAAAAAAGTTAACCAGTGTGAACAAATGAGAAGTTAGACACGGTGAACAAAAAAAGTTAGCCATGGGTTAAATATGCATGTATGCGTCTATGTGTGTGCGCATGTATGCGTGTATGACTATACGCCTATATGTCTATACAATAGCAGGGTGAATTTATACATGTGCCGATTTTGTGAATCGGGTGATTATCGCGTGACTCGGGGGACAAATAGGAGTAATATGTTTCTTGTGCGAGGGCAATAAGGCCCCGCTTGACCCCGAGGGGAACAAAAATGAACGTTATGGTACTTGATACGGAAACCACGAGCACGAACCCCCGAGCTGGCATCGTGCCCGAGCTTATGCGCGTGTATGACCTGGGCTGGGTAATTGCCGATACGACGAACGACTTTACCGAGGTGGAGCGTAAGAACTACGCTTTCATGGAAACGTTCGCCGATGCCTCCATTATGAGGACGGCCTACTACAAGGACAAACTGCCCTGGTATTACGAGGGCATGCGCCAGGGTGCAATGTCGCAACTCCCCACCAAAGAAATCTGGGAATCTTTCAGTCGTGCGTGCAAGCAGAACGACGTTAGCCAGGTCTGGGCTTACAATTGCAGGTTTGACCATGGCGCGTTGAACGCGACTATTAACGCAGTCTCTAACGGCTGGCAAACTGCCTGGTTTGGTAATGGCGTTCAAGTGTTGGACATAATGAGTGCGGCTATTGACTTAATTTGCAACAACGACTATGTCGCATGGGCGAGAAGCAACAACCTGGTCACGCCCAAAGGCAACCCGAGGGCAACAGCTGAAACAGTCTTCAATTACATCTCGGGAGTACTGCACTCCGAGATTGAGGACTTTTACACCGAGTGCCATACTGCCCTAGATGACGCGCGGATTGAGTCGCGCATCTTGCAAGAGTGTTTCCGTATCGACCCCGAGCGAACGATAGAGTCGGGGCGCAAATGGGGCAAGCGCTTAAAGACGAACTAGCCCCCTGGTGGGGACTCTAGCGATAGAGTCCCCCTGTTGTGTTTGGGGGAGGTCTTCCCAGGGCCCGTTTGTCAAGTCTTTTTGAAAAAATCCCCAATATCTCCATAGTTGGCGGAAAAATTTTACCACACCTCAAAGTAAATGTCAAGTGGAGATTTTTTGAATCTTTTGTGAATCACAAAAATCCCAAAAGTTCAATTTTACGCCACTTTACTTAACTAAAGTTCAATTTAAGTTCAACTTTACTACGATAAAGTTCAATTTAACCAACACTTTACCCAACTAAAGTTCAATTTAAGTTCAATTCAAGGCACTTTACCTAACTAAAGTTCAATGCCAGATCGTTTGTGGAGGAATTATGAACTAAAATTTGCTATTGACCATAGCGCCCAACTAGTGTAATATATGTCTTGTGAGTTGAGGAAAAAGGTTCCCCAACCACACCGAGCGCCCCAAGGGGCGAGAGGAGCGGCCTTATGGCTACCACCAACACCACCACTGCCCAGTCCACCACCACCAAGACCGCCAAGGTCACCAACGCCCAGATGATGCGTATTTGCGTCTCCGTCCTGGCCGCGATGCCCGAGGACGCACTGCAGCGTCTTTGTGGTGAGTTCCGTGCCCAGGACGTCGTGAGCAAGGCTCGCGCACACTGCGCGACGCTTGAAAAGTCCTCCGCGCGTACCGCTTCTGGGCCTAATAAGACCCAGCTCGAAAACGACGCTTACCTGAAGACCCTGGTTGCATGGTGGGAGTCCAACGGCGAAACCGCCTACCGTGCTGGCGAGCTTGCCAACGTGGTAAGCGAGCAGGGCGTTCTCCCGATTGCCAAGGTAAGTACCCAGAAGATGGTGGGTATTCTGAACCGTGGCGTTGAAAGCGGCCAAATCGTCCGCACGTTCAACGGTAAGGATGGCTGGTTCTTCACCCTTGCCACGGATGAAACCACGGAAACCGAGTAAGTAAATCCCCAGGGGTAGGGGAACAAATCCCCTACCCCCACCACGTCCCCCAGTGGAGATTTCAAAGTTTTTCCCTAAAACCCTTGACACGAAAAGTCAAGCGGAAAATGGAAAAATTCACGAAATCTCCACAATTCGGCGGACAAAATTTTAACACATCTCAAGGAATTTGTCAAGCAAAAACTTTGTGTATCTTTCATGTTTCACAAAATCCCCAAATCAAAACACTTGACCAAAGCGCCCCGCCTGGTCTATACTGGTCTCACGTTCAAGGCGCAAGGAGGTAATAGCCCCCAGGCAATTGCGAACCGGGTAGGACGGGATACAGCGCATTTTGCGGGCAGGTCCGGGCAGGGTAGTCCCAACAGCCCTGGCCTATTTTTTGTTTACCATATCTAACTTTCAAAGTTAACCATGGTCAACTTTCAAGAGTTAACCCGGTCTAACTTTCTAAAAAGTTAACCTTGCCTAACTGGGCCTAGTCCTTGTCCTGTGCCCTATAGGCGAAATTCTCATCGAACCAGGCCCTCGCGGTTCGTTCTCTCGGAATCCTGAAAACACATATAGGCCGCTCACCGGTCGAGCCAAGCCGCTCACGAAAAAAAATATAAAAAATTTTTTCTTGCGTGGGCACATCACATCGGAAAAGGGTACACGAAAGACTAATATATACGAGGGGACGTTCTAGATGAACCCAACCTCGGAAAGATAAAAGGTCGGATTAGCCCGGTATAGGTACGCATGCCGTAGAACGGCACACACACTCACGTATTTTCACGTATTTTCACGTATTTTCACGTATTTTCACCTATCTTCACGTATTTTGTACACACTCACGTATTTTCACACTCACATACTTTAACTGTTTTGTACGCTCACGTGCTTATATTATATGCTTTCAGTGTATGGCTAAAGCGGCACGTTCAACCGATTGCCATCCTGCTTGCTCTTGTCGTTCATATCGTAAGTAAGCTTTGCTTGTGTTAACGCTACAACGTGCGCTTATTTTCATCCACCGGTCATTTTCAGCTTCCTTCAATCGTTCTGGCTGCTCAACGCACTTGTTCTTATTTTCACCCATTTTCATGCAGAGGTTTTTAAGAACTTTTAAGAGAAGTTAAGCAACCCGCGCTAACGCGCTTATAGGCTCAATGACCATCGAACGGATAGCCTCTTTCTACCCAGTCACATATGCTTAAAGAGTGCTTAAACATATGCAACTGGATATAAGCGAGCAAAGCTCGCGTTAAAGCGCCCCAACGGGCGCTTATTTTTTTATATTTTAAGCGAACGAAGCTCGCGTTAATGCGCACAGTATGCGCTTAAACTGACATTCCACCTGGGTCCCTTTTGCCAAATACTTTAGCATTCCCAGTGAGAGTTTACATCGTCCCACTGCTTGTCTATCACATTGACGATCTCGACCATCCTACCTGACTGCGCAGGCCTCATCTCAAGCCATCCCATCTCGCACAGCTCGTCGAGCGTCCTCTTCACACGCGCCCTGTTCCCGTTCGCCTCGGACAGCCCCAAGTCCCTCACGAGCCATATCGGCGCTACCACGCAACGGCAGCCCCTCTTCTCGCTGGACGACTTCCTGAACCTCGCCCACAGGTAGGCCTTCACCTGATCTTCCGTCAGCTCGCCTATCATCCTTCTGACGGTTCCAGCGTCCACCTTAATGTAAGGCGCTTGCACGACGGTCTCGACGCAGTAGTTCGGCCCTTCCTCCCACAGCGACCCGTTGCGGAACATCCACTCTATGGCCTTCCTCACCTTCACGCGACCCAGCAGTGTCTCCTCCATCACGGTCGACACGCTGGTTATCTCCCTTGGGACCTCACAGCTTTTCCCATCCTCGCTCGGCATTCCCTTCAAGCGAAACCAACCGTCCACAGCATACGAGTGCTCCCGACTGTTGAAAACGTCCTTCTTCATACAAAAACAGATTCTTTGCATCTTATCTCTTTTCTCTTTAAACGGTATATTGATTGCTTCTTTATTTAGTTACTCTTTATTATACTCTTTATATACTCTTTATTATACCCACCATTTCGTGTACCACTCCGTGAACAGTCCATAGAAAGACTTCTAAAGAAACATCACACACCCTGGACAGAGAAAAGAAATATTTTAAAAGATTTCTACCTCGTTTTTAACATTTTATAACGAAAATTCAAGCACAAAATGGAAACCGTTTTTCAAACTGTTCCTCGCCTGTTTTTTCGAATCCATTTTTCAGAACGTTCCTCGCCCCACAAAACCAAAACGAAATCCCACCCCTAAACCAGAAAAAGCCACCGCTTCCAAAACGGTGGCTTTTTTTATGCTTGAAATCAGTTTTATCGAAGCTTCCTGTCCGCGTCGTAGGCGCAGTCGGAGAGCGTCATGTACCTCAAGTAGGGATACTCGGCGGACCAGTAGTCCCGGCAGAACTCCTCGTGGATCTCGTCGGCGCTCATGACGGACAGGTCGTATGGCGTGTACCCGTTGCGCATCAGGATCCAAGCTTCCTCGCACCAGGACGACATGTCCTTGAAGGCTCGCTCGATGTCCCCTTTCGCCACGTAGGTCTTCCTCAAACCCGTTCCGTCCCACTCCGCCACGATCAGCCACAGCTCGGAAATCCCCGACATGTACTCTGGATCGAGGTAGTTGAACCCGAAGACGTCCGTCGTGTAGTCGCCCATGCTCTTGACCCTTACCAGCTCGTCCAACCTCGTCCCGTAGTTCTCGTCCACCTCCTGCATGTACTCGATCTCATACTTGCCGTTACCCAGGGGGTTGATGGACTCGATGCAACCGGTCCTCATGACGGCTCGCATGACGCCCTTCTCGACGGTGTCAATGACGTTCATGTTGTCTCTCCTTCCGGCTCGCGTTGAACGCGCGTTTACGCGCTTATTTGCTTGCGAAGCGCTTCCATGTCTGCTATGAAGTGCCTGTCGTAGCGTTCCTTGGCAAGCACCGACTCACGGTCCTTCTCGTTGTCCGTCATATACTTCATCTCGATGGACGGCAACGGTTTCTCGCGGGTGGCCTTCCACAGCTCAAAGTGCAACATCGCTTCATCAAGCTGGGACTTGACATCGATGTACTTGAACTCCGCCCTCATGCCGCTATACGCCATTGCCGCCGCTATTGCAAACAGGGCCAGCAAGCCCAACACTGTACCAGTGACCTGCGGATCAGACATCGAAATCTCCTGCCAAAACGTCGTACTTGAGGTTGCCGAGCGCATAGGCGTCGTCGGGGGCGAGATGGAAGACTCTCAACTTCAGCTTGTCCATCTTCTCTTGTGCGTTGAGACCCTTTGCAATGAGTTTGTCGGCGTTTTCCTTTGCACGGCTTATCCTGACTACCTCCCTCGCCCTTTCGTCGGTCATAAGGGTGTCCCAGTCCCCACAAAGCAGGTCCGCGAGGTACAGGATGGACGACATTGTAAGGTCGTCACCCTGCTTCCCAGAAAGCGCTTCGGCGATCGTTTTGACTATCGCGTCGCTGTCACCGTCGTTGATGGCTTCCTCGTTGACGTTCACAAGAGCCCGGAGCCTGTGTCCTGCGCTCCGCCTTGAGACCAGGAAATAGGCTTCCCTCTTCTGCCGATCCCTCTCCCTGGCAACGTCTTGATACTCTTGGTCTTCCATGCCGTCCTCCTCTTACTTCCTTTTTGTTGATACTATTATAACATGGACGGCATCCTGGAGTCAACGTCGTCTTTAAGCCCCACGGCTGGTTATAGCCACACCGCACCTGGGGCAGTAGTTCCAGCGAAACGTGCTTATCGGCATCCCGCAGTTGGAGCAGACCGCGTAATACACGCCGTGGCTGTCCTGCTCGTAGGAGATCGGCACGGACGGCCTGTCCACAAAGTCCGCCAATGCGTCCCTGAACGTGTCTGTGTCCTTTTCATCGCAGTTGTCTTGGATAAAGAGCGCGATCCTCGACAACGGCACGTCGTCGTTGCGTAGCATCTTCGCAAGGAACCGCCTGTTGTAATCCTTTACCGCCATCCCGTCTCATCCTTCGGATATCCCTCGGCGATGAGCCAGAAGTCCTCGTTGTAGTCGAGATACCACGCCTTGCTGTCCTCCGAGTAGGAAGATATCGCCCTCGCTATGCCATATATGTCATAATCAGAAGCATATTCCTCAAGCTTTGGCTTCACATACCTCTCGGCAATGTCTTGAACGCTTGAATAATAATCGAACGTGCCGTCCATCTTTATCCCTTCTTCTTGTCGTCCGTCGGCGGGTCTACGAGGGAGCCGAGCGCACCAAGGAACTCGGAACATCCGTCCTTTCGCATGCAGAACGTGAACTTGCTGATCCCGAGGGCGTACTCAAGGACATGGCACAAGTCGCACTGCACGTTGTCGCACCTGCCGCTCTTGTCCTCCCCTGTCTGACAGTTGTACGCAAGCCCACGTGCCCCGAGGGCAAGCTTCCTCAACTGCTCGTCCCTCGTCGTGTCAGTAGCGATACTTGCCATTAGAAGTCTCCTCGTCGTCTCCTAGCCACACACCCAGTCTGATCCTTGGAAACAACAGTTTTTGCAGTTCGTAGTCTGTCATCATTTGCAATAGCCTCTTGTCATACTGTATCGACAGGGTCTCTATAAGGTCCTCTTTGGAAGGCTTAACGTCACTTGGATCCATCGAACCTCTCCTTTCGTGACAGCTTGGCTTCCAGTTCCGTCAGCTTCTCGTCGATATGGAAGAGACGGCTGGAGTTGCTGTAGAGGATGCTGATCACAAGAGCAAGCGCGAACATGGCGACCACACACAGCCACAGGATCCACTCTTCCATCCTACTCCTCCTTGCCGTCCACCACGGCCTGCACAAAAGTCTCTCCGTGGTCATGAACTACCTGGATCTTTTTCTTGGGCTTGCCGTCCAAGGTGCGTTTTGCACGCTTGACCTCTATGACGATGAGGGTGACTGCACTTGCAAGGACAGCCAGTGAGACGGCACCGATTATCATATTGCTATTGTAAATCATTACAGTCCCATCTCCTCGTACTCATCCTCGGTGATAATCACGTCAGCCGAGGGGTCGTAGTGCATAAAGATATCTGCCATCGGCGGAACCCTCTTCAGAATATCCATCACCTGTTGGACGGTCTTCATGCCGATCTCGTTCCAAGGGGTAAGCTTCCAACGATTGCGACCGAGGATATAGACGTCGATCTGCCACTCGGGATACTTCTCAAGCAGAGTGTCTGTATCCTCGCGCGACATGAAGCAGTCTTTGCGACACGCACGCCTGACCAACGTGCCATAATCCTCGCCCCAGTCCTCGTCGTCCTCCTTTGAATGGTCGTCGATGAAGCGGTCGATGTCGTTGATAAGATAGCAGACGACGTTCTCTCCAATGGAGTCAGGGTTCCTCACAAGAGCGTCCTTGTTCGCATCGGACCAGTCGGAGATGATCTCATCCATCTCGTCAAGGAGGCTCTGTGGGATGTACACCTTGTCTCGGGAGACTCCAAAATGCTCGGCGATGACGTCTTCGACAATCATTTTTTTCTTCTTTCTCCTTGGCTCTTTTGATAAATATATTATAATACAAAAAAGACCTGGGGGCAAGGATATATTTGCCGTCCAGGTCTGATAGTTGCGTTACAGGTAATGCACGAAGATGGCAATCATAACTAGGCAAGCTATAAGAAGAATTGCGTCTATACCAATTAACGTTACCATATGCCGACTCCCAGGTTCTCGCGCACGTCTTTGGGAAATCTCTTGCAGTCCTTGTCTGTGGTGCACTCGTGCTGATAGGCCCCGTGGATTCCGGAGATGGTGTACCCCTCAAGGTCCTCGAAGGAGTAACCGAAGTACATCACGAGCACCCACAGTTGCACATGCCAGTTCGGCACGGAGTCCCTGATGAGGTGAAGTATTTCTGCCGGGAACCTCTTAACCACTTTGTAAGGCCTGCGCTGTGTCAGAACGAAGACGCCGTTCAAGCTTGTGGTCGTGAGCTTGTCGTCGAGAAGGAGGTTGTTGAAAGTCCAATAAACGTTTTCCGGCACCTCATAGCCAAGAGTGTCGTTGTAGAAAGCGCTAGTGTCGTTTGTGTCGTCCACTTACTCCTCCTCTATAGAGCCACGATGCACTTCCAGGCAGTCCAGGACGGCACATACCATCCACCCTGCACTGCTCGCCTGTACCGAATGTGCTGTTCCTTGGTGAGCTTGAAATCCTTCTCGCCGGTAGCGAACCCCTTCTTCGGCAGGATCTCGTCATAGGGGAGGTAACGTGCGCAATAGCCGTAGTCTGACAGGGCTTGGTCCCTGTCGATGCTCATGTTTGTGTCCTTCTCCGGTCGCTTCCACTCAAGCATGTCGTCGTAGTTCTTCTTGGACATCTGGCACATCGACACCTTGCCGTAGGGGTCTTCCAGAACCACAATCATGCTGTCGGGGTTGTACTCCTCAAAGAAGCGGGACACCACCTTGTAGGGTGAGTCATCCTGCCATGTGATCAAATACCACTTGTCTTCCAAAATAAATCCTCCTATTGTGGATTGTTGTCATAACCGCACGCAAAGTCATCCATGTTCTCCCTGATCCACTTGGAAGCGCAGTCATAGAGGACATAGTCAAGAGCCTCGGCCATATCTGCATAGATGGTCACGTCTTCATCTCCCATGATGTCTTCAAGGTCCTGCTGGGTCAGCATGAAGCTATAGATCACTTCTTTATCGTCTACCATCCGTAGGCCCCCTTGTCGTCGTTGTCAGAATCGTCGTCGGACTGGTTCGGGAAGTTGAACTTCCATTCAAGCAGGTTTGTGATGACGTCATAAAGCAACATTCCCGTACAATAGCCGATTGCAATGGTAAATGCGTCTAAAACCACGGGTACTTTCCTTTCTTCACTCCGAACTCAAGGTTGTGCGTGCCGTCCAAGCTGTACTCGTCGAACTCTGGGTCCTCCCACACGCGCAGGACCTCCTGTGGTGTCATGTTCGGTACGTTCTGGTAGCCGTTGACGCCGAGGACATAGGTCGGCAGATACCACTCGGGGAAGTCGCTCCACCATGCCACCCAATCGTCGAGTGACATGCACGTGTAGGAGTTGCGGTTGAACACGACGACCTGTATGCCGTCCTCGAAGTCATCCCAGTTCTTGACTAGGCCGTCGGTGTTATCATACCATAGACATTCGTTCACATAGTCGAACAGAGAAGAGAGCACGAGGTAGCCGATGGCGAGCTTGGGCACATGGTTTTTATCTGCCATGTCAATTCTCCTCGATTGTTTAGTCGTCCTTCACAGTATAATACACGTTCTCACACAAGCACTTGCTGCCATCGTAGGCGTCGTTAATCTCCTTCGGGTCCATGTACGCCAACTCGACAAAGGAATACTCTCCATTGTCGGCGAGCATGTACGCCTTCTCGTACCACTCGGGATACTTCGACCAGAAGGCATCCCAATCGCGTTCGGAGACGGCATCCCCGTTCTCGTTGCAGAACACCGACTGATAGTAGGCGAACTCGTCGTAAGGCTTGCCGAACTGCTTCCACAGCTTTTCCTCGGCAAGGTTCTCAATCATCCTGACAAACTCGATGCCGACCGCATACTCGCTCTCTTCCATCTAACTCTCCTTGTCAACAATGCGACTGTTGTAGAGGATGCGGATTCCGCTCATCGAGCATGACGCCATCTCCTCTTTGGTGACAACGTTCTTTTCGTACATCTCCTGGGCTTCATAGAACCACGGAGGCTGAAACTCGCTCCTGTGAGACAGCGCGTAATTCACAACCCTCATACCAATCTTATGTCGTGACATTTAGAACATTGCCCTCCAATCAACTTTGTTTACAAGTATATTATAGCATATGCGAGGCTCTACCGTCAAGGATGTTCTTTTAGCCTTTAGACGATCCTGCAACCGCAGTTCGGGCAATAGTGGATGCCATCGAGCTGGAAGTGCGTACCGCAGTTGGAGCACTCGAAGCCCTCGGAGGCGGTGTTCCACGCAGTGCGGACGTTGTTGTTCTCGGGAATGCAAGGCTCGCATCCAGCGATTGCATAACCGGTGTCACCACAGAACAGGTGAGCATTGTCATAGGAGCCGTCGCTGTTGTAGCTGATGGACACGCTGTCAACGGTCAAAAGCTCACCCTTCCTGGAGACTGCAACGAAGGGGTCGCCAGGCTTGACCTTCTCCCCGTTCACATAATGGAGGTTGAAGGAGCCCTCGGAGGAGTCGACGTTTTCGGACAGAATCTTCGCAACAACCTTGATGAATCGCTTGTCCTCGGCATAGCAGTACATGGAGTGGGTGGGGCGCTGGGAGATGCGCTCGCACTTCAGAGCCTCAAGGTCTTCGTCTTCCCAGTCGAGGCGGGTGAGGATGAGGCCGATAAACCCAAGGTCATAAGGTGCATAAAGCTCTCGCGTGTAGTCGTTTGGGGCGTAAAGCTTAAAATAGCTGGGGAAGAGGTTGACGATTACAGAAAGGACCTCCTTCGGCACGCTCGGAAGGATGTTGTACATGTCGTTCACTGTGTCGTCGACGCACTGGGTAAAAGTAGGCTTGTTGTAGTCTGCAACCCTGTCGCTGTCATGGACAGCCTCGTCGAAGGCGTCCTCAAGAGTGGCGTCGCTGTCACCGTTCTCGCGGTACTCCTCAAGAAGGGAGAGGGCGTCGCACAGAAGGTCGTAGTTGGTGTAGTTCATATGTCTCATCCAATCTCTTTATGTCCGCTTTGTTTTTACATTATAATTATAACATGTTTGAAACCTGCTGTAAAGGTCAATCATTCTTGCTGACAAAGAGTATGATCGACAGACATATCACCAGGGTCAACAGCACAACAGCCACCAAAGGCGCAGTCCCGCCTGTCGAGTAGAGCATCATAAGTGCGACGAGAAGCGCCTGTGTTTTCATGTCACCCCTTCTTCATGCCGTCAAGCTTCTTTGCCGTCCTTGCAGACAGCTCTTCCAGCGTCTCTGCCTTTGGAAAGCAAATGCTGATGCTGTAGTCGATGTCCCAGTACCACTGCCCCCACTTCTCGTTGAAGGCGTCGACGAGCCTCTTGATGTCGTCGTCTGCCCCGCCGTCGTAATGGTCGGTATAGTCAAGGTCGTCGAAGGCCATACGAAGACGCCCGCAGATGTCGCTTGCCGAGAGACCTAGGAACACCTTCCGAGACCCGAAGACTCCGTCGTCCGAGCAACGACACCCATCAAGCGACTCCACGTCGGGGTAGAAGCGGTCGCGGTAGTACACCGGGTCCTTGTACTGGGACGCGGGGATGCGCTCGTTGGTCTTGCGGTTCCACAGACGGGAATCGACACACTTTGCACACTCCGTGATGTAGGGGTGCTCGGTGACGGCACCACAGGTCTTGCACACCCCGTTGAGGGCATCGCGGGTCCTGATCACACCATGAATGTTTTCTGTGCTCATACAATGCCCCAATTCTTTAAAATAAACAAGAACCTATACCTTATACCAAAAATTAAATAACTCAAAGAATAGGGGCATTACAGCCCCTTGTAGAGCCTAATAGCCACGCTCAAAGTCGAACTTGGTACCAAGACAAGACCACATCACCTTGGCCTCGTCCATCACCTTGAGGACGGCGTCAAGCTTGTCGTCCTTGAGGACCTTCTGGAGGTACTCACCATGAATCGCGTCGTCGATGGACGGGTAGTCGTAGGAATACTTCCAACCGGGTTTCGCGGACAGGACGGACACCTGCCAGAAACGATAACGGGCGTCTTGATGCCAAAGATTGCACAGGAACGTGACGAACGGCACAGAAGACTCGTTCTTCTTGGTGATGTTCACCTCGACCCACTGGACCTTCTCGCCACAAACTCGCTCTTGAACGTCAACCTTGTAGAAGCCGTCGGTAAAGGAGTCTGCGTAAACCTGCTTGGCAATCTGCTTGAGAGTGCTATCGACTTTCATGTGGCTCTCCACTTCCTTGTCGCTTTTGTTAAAACAATTATAACATATTTTTATACCTGCGGTCAACATCGTTCTTTAAATCGTGTGGAGGACAAAAGACCCAATGCTTCCCGTGACGACAAGGATTACTGCCACCATCAGCAAGTAGCAATAACGCTTTGACGGCAGAAAAAGCATTGGGCTATATAAGCTGTCCTTCCGATCCTCGGGACCGACAACGCTTAAAGTATACACAAGCATGAGCACACAAAGAGAGATCATACCGACCGACACGAACACACCAAACAGGTCAGTTAGTGCTTCCATCGTTTACTCCTCAACCTCGAATCCCTCGACAATCTTGAACTCATGGCAGAATGCGATTACCTCGTACTCGTCCTTCAGCTCACGCTTCAACATCTGCAAGACGTACCTGCGAATGTCGGTGTCAAAAGCATAAGGAGCGCCCATTTTCGGCTCACGGCCAAAAATCTCCTTAAACTCACGATGGAAACGCTGGTCGAACACAACGGTGGAGACAAGAGCGCAAGCCTTTTCGTAAGACCCGCACTTGCTGTAAACGAACCCGACGACAGAAGGCTGATTCATCATGCAGTCGAACATCACGTCAAAAGAATCGAACTGGTCGAAGCTGTCAGTCATAAACTTCTTGGCATCAGTACGAACGACGCTCATGTAGTCCTCAAGAGTGGCACCAATCATTTAAATCTCCTTAAAAAGAATTTATCTACTCTTGTGAATTTCTATTACTTGCCGACGATATCATGGAACTGGTCCATCAGACGGTCGATCTGATTGTTTCGCTCGACACAGCACATCGCGTAGATCGTGTCGACGACAATCATCACTTCCTCCGGCCTGTCTTGGCAGACAAGGACGAACTGGTCGTCGATGTAAACCTTGGCAAGTCCGTCCTTGTAGCTCCAATCCACCTTGATCTTCCTCTTGTAAATCTTCTCAACAGTCTCGATGGTGTCAGCGACTCGGTCGTACCAGAACTTGTCAACCTTCGAAACGTCCATGTTCTCTCTTTTCTCTCTGTCTTTTGATAAATATATTATAACATATATAAAATCTACTGGCAATATGAAAAAAGCCACCAGGAGAAGGTCTCTTGATGGCTTTTTATTTTGTCTATTTCTCTTCAGGAGTCCAACCTTCCGGCATGTCCTCCTCGTTTCGGAATGAGGTGAACTTCATGACGGGGTAAGCTTCAAGGGAAAATGTCTTACCACACTTCTCGCATTCCCAATCATCATAGGTTCCCTGCTCGACGCCGGAGTATTCCTCCCGATACCCACACCAAGGGCACACTACAGAGTCTTCCTCAAACTGCTCGTTGCCCCAAAGGAACTTGACAAGGTCTTCATCCATGACTTACTCCTTGACAGATTGACTAATAGGCTCCACGACAGCTGTCTTTGTCGGAGAACAACTATAGACACCTCCGATGACGAGCAGTAGAATAACAAAAATTGCCAAGAAAAACGGGAACTTGCTGGTCATTTCAATGCCTCCTAGTGGGACTTCTGGGTGTCGTCCTTGTAGTTGTACACCTCGCGCAGGTGACACAGGATCTCTGCGTTGGGCTCAATCGCGTCGATAATGTCCTTGTAGTTCTTGTACGCCATAGGGGCCTCGTCGATCGAACCGATGTTCACCGTGGTCGAGTACACGTCCTTCATCGATTCCTCGTACTCGTCAAGAGAGACGTTCTTGCGGGCCTCGGCACGGGACATCAGTCGTCCAGCCCCGTGAGGAAGAGAGTAGTTCCAGTCAGGGTTGCCCTTGCCCTTGACCAGAAGCGTGCCGTCTCGCATGTTAAGGGGAATGATGCCGATTTCCCCATAGTGGGCGCTGATTGCACCCTTGCGGATGATGCCCTCGCTCACAGATGCGTAGTTGTGGACGCAGGTGGTCGAAACCTCGTTCATGTTGCCGTAGTCCCAGCCCATGCCGTCGCAGATCATGTAGTAGATGCAATGGTGGTTGAGCAGGGACCAAAGCTCAAGCTTCAGCATGTCGGACAGATAGTCGTTACAGTCTTCCCCGTCAAGATAGACGTGGTCCTTGTCAATCTCGGCAAGGAGTTCACGCACAGTCTCATTGTTCTCGGCTGCGTTGGGGTCACGAAGCTCGCACATCAACTGGTGATAACGGTCGCGGAGTTCCTTTACACGAGCCTCACCAGCCTTCTTTGCGATATCCTGATAATAGTCAGCCATGAGGACGCCCAGGGAACGAGACCCACAGTGGACAAGAAGATATGCGTTGCCGTCGTCGTCCACGTCAACAGAACACATGTGGTTGCCCGAGCCCAGCGTGCCCATCGAGAGACGGACACGATTTTTCTTTGCGTCGTCCAGGGTGTCCCAGAACTTCAAATCGCTATACGGGAACGAGCAAGATTCAATCGGTTCGCTGGAGTGAACGTTGAAGCCAGTCGGCAAACAGTTGTGAACAACCTCGTCAAGCTTCTCAAGGTCATTCTCTACAGAGAACTCGGCAGGAAGCTTGAACAGAGACACACGGCAACAGATATCGACGCCGACAGTATAAGGGGCAATCTTATCAGAGAAGGTGATGGTGGAACCGACAACGGCTCCCTTGCCAGGATGGCCGTCGGGCATGACTCGAATAGTCTCGTCACGGTAGGCGACAGAGTTGCCAAGCTCCTCTATCTGCTCTTCAAGAAGCTCGTTGGAGTTAAGGGCAAAGTTCTTAATGTCTGCCATGTGTCTGTTGTTCCTTTCCTAGTTTTCAGCCTTGTCCTCGAACATAAGCCCCATATACATGATGTCGATGTCCATATATTGACGCTTGCCGTTTGCCTTGGTTCCGCCAAACATGGTAGGTGCCATCTTGACCATCAGGGCAGGAGTGTCAATAAACTTGTACTGACCATTATTTGTCGTCTTCTTGCCGCTGCTCGGGTCGATGAATGCAAGGTTGACATTCTTGTCGTCGTTGATCTTGAAACCGTCGATGATGCCTGCAATCTTCGTGAGCGCGACACACTGAACAAACATGTCCTCGTTGTTGCACTCGACAGGCGTGTCTACTGCCTTGTCAACATACTTGAACATGCCCTCATACTTGCCCTCACCGTCAATGACAAAAGTCCTGACGTCGCTGATATCGGAGTTCACAAGCACCTTGCCGTCGTTGAAGAACTGCACCGTGTCGCCGACCTTGAGCTTTTCGAAAGGCTTGACGTCTTGAATCATATATGCAGACTCAAAGTTCTCAAACGCATCGACTCGCACGGTCTCAATGGTGGGCTTGTCGGAGCCATTGTCGCAAGGATTATGGGTGACGACGTAGGTCTCATGGTACTTGATTCGCATCGCGCTGACTCGCTTGGAGTCAAAGGCGTACATTGCATTCTTGGTAATGAAGACAGTGCCGCCGAGACCACAGAACTTTGCAACGGCCTTCATCTCACGGCCAGTGAACGTGACGTTGTTAGTGTTGATAAAGCTCATTGTGACTCCTTTTTCTCTGTCTCTTTTGTTGAAATAATTATAACATTTTTTTAACTCTTTGGTCAACCTTGTTTTTCTAAACACAACTCGATCTTGCAGATTCAAGATTTACATTCTTTGCTCCTCTCAATCTAACGAATAAAATTATAACATATTAAAAAACTGTTGCCAATAACAAAAAAGCGCCCCAGACAAGATCGTCTAGGGCGCTTCCTTTAAACGTTAGTACTTTATAGAACAGATATAGGCTATCTCGTCAACCACATCTTTGATCATCTCTGACAAATATTGCTTGCCGTCCTTGACCAACGATGAACGGCAGTCAATAAGCTTCTTCAATGTGTTGCATTCCCATTCTTCATATAAAGACATCGCTTGGTCTTCTGAATCTAGGTGCTCCGGCAAAGCAGGAGACGTCATGTAAAGGCGGGGTTGACTTTTAAACATTTCAACAAACTTTTCAACAGCGACGAGGAACTCCTTGTTCTCGTCTATCGCCCTCTCTTTGTGGAACTTTGCCATCTTATCCAGTCTGCCTCCCAAGCACAGACTGTACATCGTAGTATGGAACCCCACTCCGTTAAGCTTTATGGCGAGAACGTCTTCCCATATAGATCGGTCTCCGCTGTCCGGCCCCTCTATAATGTCGACTCTACCCTCGCTCATGATAAAACACCTACACTCTTGTGACTGTTATCGTAAGATTTGAGTAGTTCGCAGATGCGCCGGAGTTGACGACGGTGAACGTTGCCGAGTTGTCGCTTAATGGGCAACAGGTGGGCATGACCTTCACCACTGCGTCAAACGACAGGTTGACAAAATCCGTCGCTGACGCCGAGGTCGCTGTGGACTGAACGTTCGCAACCTGCGTGCCGTTCCTGTTGAGGCTCATCACGACATCGGTCGCACTCGACGCTGTCGTAGAGGCGCTTGCGTCAACGGAAATCTTATAAAGCCCAGGCCTTTTTATCGTCACGGACGTGTCCGTATAGACTACGTTGGCAGACAGGTTCTTTGAGAACTTGACCGGCAAACCTTGCGTGACAGCCTGTGTAGCGTTGAGGGATCCTGAAAATACCACCTTGTCACAACTACAATAATAGCTCATATCCTACCTCCTTTCTTCCAAGCGGAGGTTAGGCTACCATTCCGCAACCGCAACCATAATTAGTGTTGGTCGAGGTGTAAGGCGAGCATGTTATATAGGCTGGCTGTGGGAATGGCCTCAATGTTGCGATGAGGTCAGCAGTCTGACTGTTGTTGGACAGCTGGAGCTGTGCGTTCTGAAGCTCCGTGCGTAGATCCTCAATCTTGTCGTTTGTCATCTGGTCAATGACGCGCTGTGTGCTTGCGTTGACGGCGTTGATTATGTCGCAAGTGTTCTTGGCGTTCTCATACTTGACGTTGTCCAAGTTTCTATTCGTGGTGCAGCAACAATTTTGCATCTGATAACCAAGGTCTGCAAGGCGCTGGTTTGTGCCGTCAAACCCCTGCATCATGTTCATTTGCGTCGAGTTGAACCCCTGCATTATGTTCATGCCAAGGTCTTTGATGCCGTTATTGATCGCGTAGGTCGAGTCGCACACGCCGTTTGTGATTCCACGCAACTGGCTGTTGATATCCTGGGTGTTGAATCCCTCGAACAGGTCGGAGCGAGTCAGCGCACCTTGCACTGCTGCGTCGTTCATTCCGTTACGGTTACCCCAGAAACCACCGTTGCCCCATGCCATGAGGAAGAATAGGAACAGAACCCACATTCCGTTCCCGCCACCCCACATATCAGAGCAATTCTCTTTATTTGAACCGGCAAGCGCCATCGCATCAGCTACGGATAAACCTTCACCCATTGTGAACCTCCTATGCTACTTGGGGAACATTTTGTTGAATTCTTTAAGAGCTTCGTCAAAATTAACTCCCTTCTGTGCGCAGATGTTCCTTGCTATCTGCTTCATCTCTTCGTCCGACTTTCCATATGCCATCTCCTGTGCTCTCTTAAAAAGAGGGGATTCGGTCATTTGTTTGGTTAGCATTGGGAACTGGGTCATTTTTACCAACTCCATCTATAAGAGACTTTAGTTCAGAAATAGCAGATGCGAACTCTTGATGGGTTACATAGGACATCGCCTTCTCCTGCTTGTCCTCTACAAGAGTGTAGGCATGGATCGAGGCTGTGCCGTCCAGGTTTATCTGCTTTGTGTATATCGTGTTGTGGGCTGTGTCAGGGAAATAGGACACCGACCCATCGAAATCCACTTGAGATGCCCTTACCTCGTCTATTGAAGTGACAGGCCTTCCTTTGAGCATAGGCCAGTCTCTTGCCTGATACTGTGGCATCTGGTATTGATTTTGATAATAAGGATTTGCGAACGCCATATGGATGCCTCCTTTTCCTCCGTCATTATATTAGAGGGAACCGTTTAACAATTCTGGAGGCATCGGCCATTTTGTAAAAATTGGTAGAGTTGAGTTAAAAATTGGTGGTCATGGACTTCAGTTGCATCATGACTCTGCTTGCCGAAAGGTCGATGCGCCCGTCGGCGTCTGCAATTGCGTCGTCATGGCGCTGAACCAGCTGATAGTCCCCTGCCCACGGCTCATACAGGAACTTTGTGTTCCAATTGGCAACCTTGCCGAGGGCGCTCTCAACTGTCTTGGACGACACAGGATTGTAGTTGTTCACATGGATGGACGCGCAGATGTGGTTGTTCCCGTAAATCTTCATCCCGTGAGTGTGACCATGAACGTTGAGCTGGCTTGGGTAAACAGCACAGGGGAAGTGAGAGAGGACGACGCGATGGGAGATGTAGACAGGATAGTCGTATATCTCATCAAAGAGCCCATAAAGAAGCTCTTTGTCGATCCCTTTGTCGTGGTTTCCCATTATCATGACCTTGTGGCAGGGGGCTTCATTCATTGGAAGAAGGAGACGTTCGATGTACTTCTGCTCTTGTCCAAGTGCACAAAAGTCGCCAAGGAAGTAGAATGTGTCGTCTTTTCCAAGATTGCGCAGGCACTTTTCCCAGATTGCAAGAAGTTTCTCATCATGCTCTTCTATGTTTTTAAACAGGTTCTTGCGTTCGAATTTAAGGATGTTTTCATGGCCAAAGTGGGTGTCAGAGATTGCAAAAAACATTACTTCCCCTTTCTCGACCAACGCTCCCACCTGTCAAAGATCTCCGCCTTGGTCGGCTTTCTTCCATTGTCTCTCTCAAAGTCTTCTATGAATTCGTTCTTTGTCCGATAACTCTTCCACCCATGTATGTCCTCGTCGTCTATGCTCCTGTAGCGACGATAAGAAGACGGACTGGATTCTGTGTTGTCTTCGTCAATTACATACGTCCTGCGATAACGCCTGCGTTCAAGCTTCTTCATCCCGTTGATCGGCATTAAGATGTAAGACACTGGAGACTTCTTATACGACCTGGACATGATTACATCCCAAGCTTAAACTCGTATGTGTTCCAAAAATCCTGGTCATCCGAGACAACAGATGCGTCAACCTTGATGCCGTAGGGATTATAGTCAGGCCAAGTCAACATCAACTGAAGCAACATCTTGTGCAAGGCTTCTACGCCTTCGTCAACAGTGCCGACCTTACAAGACTGCGTGTGGACGACCTCAATATCATCCGTGAACGTGAGCGATGCCGTGTATCCCATGGTAGTCTCCTTTCTTTTGTTGTACAATATTATATCACGTTACGTACCCTGTTGTAAACATAAAAAATTAAGCTATCTTGCATCATTATAAAAAAAGGCCAGGTAGCATAAAACTACCCGGCCTTTTTGTCCCCCAAAACGGGTTATATGTAACGCGCCATCATTTTATTTAGTTTCAATCGCCTTTAGTTTGGCGTCGATCAAGCTGTTTATATGTTCGTCTGTCACAGAACTAGGGATTCCAAGCTTGAGGACTCCGTCAACGACGCTCGCTGTTGGCTCTTGTGAAGAATCAAGCTGTGCAACCTCGACACTCTTCACTGACTCGTTTATCTTTCCTATAATCTTATTAAGCACATATTCAAGACCTTCTGTGTCAAGAAAACCCTTGCGTACCATGAAGTCTCCAATCTTGTAGTGTTAAATGTTTATAAAAAAAGCGGTCATGGACACCGTTTAAGTCTCCATGACCGCTTGTGTTTTTAAGCGCTAAAAGCAATCTTTGGAAGATTGTCTGTAATCTCGTTCGAGTCGTTATCGCACCCGACGATAAGCCTACCAATTGGGAGGTTGTCCTTGTCGGTTACCTTCTGCCCGTTCAAAGTGAGGCCAGAAACGTTGAGGTTGATGTTCTTGAAGTTCTGCGACCTGTCCTTGGAGTAATCTTGGGCGAGGAACGTTGCAGTCCACATCTCACTGAACGGAGTGGTCATGTCATAGGCATATGACAGGTTGCGCACGTTGATCGTTGCAGGATTGCTGTTCAAGTTCGAGATACGAACGACTTCAGACTCCTGCTTCATGCCGACAACCTTGACGCTGTTAATGTCTACAACAGCATTGTCGGAGAAATGATAGAGGTTGATGTAGTTGTTACCGCAAATGCCACTCATCACGTTGTCTTCAATCTTGACCTTTGTGAGTGGAGCGCCTGTTGTGCCAGAAGCGCCCTCGATGGGGTTATAGAGACCAGTGCAGTCGAACTCGCATCCTGTAATCTCAATGGTGCCGGATGTGTTCATGTAAACGGCAGAGTATCCCTTGTTTGCAAACCTGCAACCAGAAAGCTTGATAGAGGCGTTGCCCTCGACGCCGACTCCGTACACACCCTTCTGCTTGGGGGTGGTTCCACCAGAGAACTCGCAATTGACGAACTCGGTGTCTTCCCTGACAACGACAGTGTCTTTAAAAATGCTGTTTAAAATCATATCTCATACACTCCTTAAGCGACTGTCACTTTGCCGGTGAACACAGCGTTCTGAAGGACAGCGTCCTTTGCAACGGTGACTGTTCCAGTGAACGTGGAGCCATTCGCATCAACGGCCTTGCCAGCTGGAATGTTTACAGCGTCGCTTACTGTTGAGTTTTCAGAAAGAACGACAACCTGCTCCGTTGTGGCTTCGTCAATAGCCTGCTGTAGTGTCTGCTCTGTCTTGACAGAGACCTTCTCCTTGAAGAGGACGTCAAGCTCTGCAATGTCAATGGAGCCGATAGCGTTGAAATACTCGGTGTCCTGGGCGTCGACATAAGGACGAAGCTCGGCAACCGCGTTGGTGTTCTTTGCAACGTCGGCGACAAGCTTGGTTGTGTTGCTCTCATCCTTGGAAATCCAATCAGAGATCTCCTTTAGCGTGTCAAACGTGTCGGGAGCGCCGTCGACAAGAGCAGCGATAGCCTCATTGACAATCTGCCTTGCCTGCTCCTCTGTGAAACTGCCTGCATTGCCCTCAAGAGCATGGAGCCTGCCTAGGATGGAGCCAGCAGTGTCGTCTGTGCCGACCTTGGCCTCGAAAGCCTCATCGGCGTTCTTGGCACGCTCAATCTCAAAAGCAAGTGCCTGTGCAAGACTGTGGATGCTGTCTGTCGTCAAAGACGAGATGTCGCCGATCTTCGCATCGACTTTTGAGATTAAAGCCTTAATCTTCTCATCGTAGACTTTCAGGCCAGCGTAGTCAAGATAAGTCTTTTTAGTAACTGCCATTATTCCTCCGGAAATAAATGTAGAATTTCATTTGTCTCTATTCCATCGGTAATGGAATAGTTTGCGACTATTGTCTTCTTGCCGTCTTTGGAAACCTCAACGACACCGGCTTCTGAATCGAATGTTATCTCATCTCCGTCAGAGATGAACGTCTTACCGCATCCGTCAGCCTTGACTCCAGAATCTATATCACCAAAAAACCAATGGCCGTTCGGACCGATAGTCGGAGACACGCCGTCTTTGCCTTTTAGACTTGCAAGCCATGCCTCTTCTGTCCCGTCAAAGCCATTTTTCTTTGCTATATCATAAGCGGAGTCGCCGTCTTTGCCCTTGAGGGAACCTAGACCGGCAAGAGTCTTGTCAACATATTTCTTGGCAAGCTCAAGCGTGATTAAATCCATTGCGACTCCTTGCTAGTCCAGTTCAACCCATTCGTTGTTGCCGTCAAGCATAAAGACCTGCTGTGTCGCTATAACAAACACAGTCGTTCCCATTGCCACCGGCTCATACACTTTCATTATCTCTTTAAGGTCATCTTTCGTGTCGGCAACAAGCTCTCTGTAACCGTCTCTTGTCTGCGAGATAACTCGATAGCTCACTGCTACCTCCTTACATATACGAATATGCCCTGGATTTTTGGCTCCAGGGCAGGCCACTCGATACGTCTCTCGTATCTATATTCATAACCGACACTAGTCGGGTTTTAAACTGGTGCCGTGAGCCAGATTCGAACTGACGCGCTCAAAAGAGGTCGGCTTACAAGACCGATGCAATCAACCACTATGCGATCACGGCGTGGAGTGGGAGGTCGGATTTGAACCAACGGATGACGGCTTTGCAGGCCGTTGCATTAGCCAGCTTTGCTACTCCCACTTATCAAAAGCCATTAGGCTATTGTGTACATGGTGCCCAAGGTGAGACTCGAACTCACACGTCTTGCGACCGAGGCTTTTGAGGCCCCTGTGTCTGCCATTCCACCACTCGGGCTTGGTGGCGGGGGCAAATCTACCGCCACTAATGAAACTCTAAATAACTCCAGGTGTATCCACAGGTGTGCTTCCGCTTGCCTGTACACGCTTGAGAAATGTGATTTACACAGGCTTTTACGCTATGCGAAAGTCCAGATTTTGTACACCACTTTGCTGCGTTAAGTATTGAATCAAACTCTAACCCTAGTTCTTGACATATACATTTTTTGCGAGGCGACAATAATTGTGTTTGCTTAAATGTCGTTAATTCATCACGAGAATCCCAGTCTACACATAATCCGTATATATCACAAATCAAATCAATACTGTCAACGCAACAATTACAAAGATAAGCTATGTGCGTTTTTGTGTACTGTGTATCAGATATATACTTGACGATTTTCTTGTAATCTATCGTTCGTCTTCCTGCACCACCAAATGTAACATTGTATCCGCGTGATTGAGTGCCAAGCGTTTTAACCCAATAAGATTCTCTTTGAAATCGGTCTGAATCTAGGCACTCCTCCAATGGAAGAATAAAGAAATGTTCACATCCAATTGACGACATCGCCTGATACAGTGGACGTTTTATACATCTGTGTCTTCGAGAATCGCGTATGTGTTCCGAAAATCTAATTTTTAATGTACGTGTTGTTGTCCCAACGTAAATTAAATCATTTACGTCGTTACATATTTTATAGACGTATGCCAATAGTTCGACTCCTTTCTATAAACGTACATTAAATCTGTTAGATATTTTATTAAAACAAAGCGCGTCCACGCTAATATAATTATCTGGCGGGGGCGGGATTCGAACCCGCGTACTCCAGGTTATGAGCCTGTTGAGGAACCGCTCCTCCACCCCGCGATATAAATGGTGCCTGCAATATGATTCGAACATATAACCACCGCTTTACGAGAGCGGGGCTCTACCAATTGAGCTATGCAGGCTTGGCTTCCCGAGCCGGATTCGAACCGACGTTTACGGAGTCAGAGTCCGCAGTCCTTGCCGTTAGACGATCGGGAAGATGGTGCGCCTCCGGGGACTTGAACCCCGAACCTAGAGATTAAAATTCTCTCGCTCTATCAATTGAGCTAGAGGCTTATATAAAAACCACACAGCAGTGTGTGAGTTTACACAATGGTGCGCTGTCAGGGACTCGAACCCTGAACCTTTAGATTACATACCACTACTATTTTCATAGCCATGAAAAAATCATGTTTGTGGTCTGGACTTTATCTTAACCATGTCTTACGATTTAGGCTCCTCGTGTAAAGTCTCTACACATAGAACGTTATCAATAGAAAACTCGTCAAAGTAATGAACATTCTTTTGATTGTTCTTTGGCGGGTCAAGTCGAAGACTTATGCTTTGTTGCTCTCCAATAACGCTCATTGGAACAAGCGCAATCTTATCTCTAGATTGACTATAAAACACAAAATAATCAACTTGTCCGACATATGTATCAAGTCTTTTGTTAGTTGTATGATTTTTTGAACTTCTGGCGTACCCAATTATACTACCGTTGATTTCCATGTTAGAGGTTTTCGCTTGAATGCGATATAGATTATTATTAACATCTATAATCATATCGCATCTTGTGTTATCACCAAAAGGTCGATATACTGGGATTCCACGCTTAATGAACTCATACAACGCTTTTGCTTCTGTTACATTACCTTTGTCTTTACTATTCATAACGCTCCTTGCTCGGTGTTGCCAGATTAAAGGTTTCACCGATTTAGCGAGGTTTTCTATACTAGTTTCCCAATATAGCTCCTATCTTTTAAAAGTCTACTACTCTACCAATTGAGTTAACAGCGCTTATTTAAACTACACAAGAATGTGTGAGTTTACAATGGTGCATCATTAGAGAATCTGACTTTGAGTCCTAAAAACTAGAGATGAAGATAATAGTTGACGAGCACTTTAAGTGCTTCTTTCTCGTCATTGTTCATAGGACGGCAAGTCTTCATTGAACAATAGCGTTTAAGAGATTGAACCTGCTTGAATGATGGCGGCGGTGCTGTGTTGTCATCATAATACCCGTGTTTGTCGTCAAAATAGCTCATCTTATCTCACCCCTTGTTCTTTGCTCTAGTCAGTGAACTAACGACGCTTATTCAAACTGTACAAAAGTACAGGATGTTTCTGGTGCCCCGTGAGGGATTCGAACCCCCAACCGAACGGGTAGAAGCCGTTGACTCTATCCAATTGAGCTAACGAGGCGTTTACCCATAAGTTATTCAAAAATAAAACGGATTCCAAGCTCCTCTTCTGCCCAGTCATCAAACTTATTTTTCATGACACCGTCAGAGTTCCCACCATAAAGGTCGGCAGAGAACCAAGAATATCCGATTCCATGAAGCATCTGGAAGGAGCCGAAGCCGGTGTCAACATACCCACGCACCATATCCTCGATTTTCTTACCCTGAAGTTCTGCCCACTGCTTCAACGCATCCTTAAACGCCTTCTGATGGAACTCCTCGATCATCGGCATTCCACTGGAAAGAGCCTGAAAGACATTGTCATACTCGGACGTGCCGAACTCCTCCTCAAGCTTGTCCTTGGAAAGGCTGTCAATGTAATTGTAGATGTACTCAACAAGGTTGTCGAGCTCTTCATACGTGGCGTCATTGCCCTTGCCGAGGATGTCATCAACGGGGGTGAAAGTGTTAACCTGGACGATGATGGGGTTGCTCATGTGGAATCTCTTTTCTCTGGTCTTCTCTCTAACTTACAAGTATATTATAGCACGTTTTAGAAGCTGTTGTAAAGCAAAAATTTTTTATCTTAAAAAGCCTGGCTATGTCACAATCACTAGCGATTTTGTTCGTAAGTGTCTATTTTTCCTCTTTCACGGCATTCAGCCTCAACCTGATTTCCGTGGACTTCAACATTGATTTCGATGTGGTCGAAACAGGGGTGATATCAATGTTAAAGCGCAAGCGAGCTGTTACATAGCCAAAGACTTTTTAAAAGACAAGTCGGAGCGGTGGACGGGACTCGAACCCGCACAAAAAATAACCAGTTTGGAGGACTGGCGCTCTACCAATTGAGCTACCACCGCATGCCGGGGTGATTTTACCCTACAACCACCAAGGAGGCCTGCCGTTTTTATATCCGGCACCCGCCTGACAGGCCAAAGGCGGAATAGCGTTTTAACATCGGTGCGCTACCACCCTGGCCTTTTGTGTCCAGGCTTGCTCTCCCCTGGAGTGAGTCTTTGGTGCCCACAACCGCATGATTGTTACGTCACCATGCAAGCGCCGTCCGCAGGCCGTATGTGGTGATCAACCACGGATGTATAAGACGGATTAAGCGTTAGGGCACAAGTACCCTTCAGGAATCATACCTGACCTGCGATTTCTCGCTTCGAACCTCGCTTAAAGCCCCATCGCCTTGCGCGCATCCTCCCGACTTACATACCCACTGCACTTGTTCTTCTTACCAGAGCCATACAAGGCTTCTGAATATGCCGGGTCAATATCATTGTTGCCGTTACGGATGCGATAGACGTACAGTCCTTGCAATGCGTCGGCATGCTTACGAGCCTCGGAGGCCGTCTTGTAACGACCAAGCTCTTGCCACGTCCTTGAGCCATATAAGCTCGACGGCACATACTCGACGATATACAAAGTCCACACCTCCATTCAGGCGTCTTGGTTATGATAAAAGCATGAGGCAGAGCGGGTTACCTCAAGGTACTTCTTTTAGAGAGAAGCTTGAACTCTTCGCCTTGTCCCGGGCGTGTCTTTGACTGGCCGAGTAGCCCAGATTCGAACTGGGACAGCACGGATCAACATGCTGGAGGGATTAGCAATCCCCTGCGATACCATTACGCCACTACTCGATATGGCGGTGAGCCTGGGATTCGAACCCAGGAGACGCTCATCACGTCTAGATGCTTTCGAGGCACCCGCAATCGACCAACTCTGCCAACTCACCGTGGTAGGTGTGGAGAGAATCGAACTCTCATCTGACGATTATAAGTCGTCGGCCCTGACCTTTGTGCTACACACCTATGGCCTCCAAAGAAGGACTCGAACCTTCAGCCTGTCGTGTAGGAGACGACCGCTCTATCCATTTGAGCTATTTGGAGAAGAAGGGGACAGGTCTTGTCTATGGAACGTTGCCATAGACAAAGTGTGTCTCCCTTGTCCAGCCAGCAGGACTCGAACCTGCAATCGCATGCTCCCAAAGCATGAGGGTTGCCAATTACCCTATGGCTGGACGAGGGGCACTGACTTAACAGTGCTGACACTTTCTATCTTTCCCTCAATTGACTTATATATTATATAATTTTCAGGGACCTCTTGTCAAGTACTTTTTTTAAAGTTGCCTAAACTTTTTTTCCAAACCATGGATCGAAGGAATCAGGACGTCACAATAGAAGCGATCACCAGGCTTGGAGCTTACCATCATATGGATGTACTCCCTTGCCTTTGTGACTGGCATGGTACACTCAAAGATCATGTTGTCAGGAATACCCTTCGGCGTGACAGTGAACGTGTCGTCCTTAAAGGTGACGGCATAATGCCATCCGTCTACAGGAGACCTTTCCAGCCAGTATTTTACATTGTCTGAAAACTTCCCATACCTCTTCAAGTTGTCAAAATCAGTCCTTGTACGTATCCCGTCGATATATGCGTCTCGTTCCTTTGCCAGAGGTGCAAGCTCCAACTCGTCAAAGATCTTGCTTGCACGCGGAAGCAAGTCGGCAAGCATCCAATTGTCAAACTGGGCGAAGTCTTGAATCAGCAGTGGCCCATCGAAAGAGCCTTTTAGTTTAAGATGGGCCACTGTAACCTGTGCAAGTCTCATAGGGGTGATAAAGAGCATTGCGTCTCCTTTAAGAATCAAACCAAATTACAGCACGAACGTTGCAAGGATTCACGTACCCAATGGTAATCCATACAAAGTTCTCAATGTCATGGACAAACATGTTGAAGCGCTTGCGCATGTTCTTGTCTTCCCTCTTTGTGTCGATGGCAAGACCCTCGTCATATTCGGCAAGCTCTCTATAGTTGGCAGACTTGAAGTGCTTCTTCCTCTCTCCCCATCCCTCAAGCTCGTCAAGAGTGTACCAAGTGAGGCTGTGCACACCACCATAAGACTCCTCTTTGTTATAGCGCTCCTTTACTCCATCGGATACGTCTTCAGGCATTCCACGAAGGGAGTCAATCTGGTCGTAGACATCGCTCCTGACGCCTGCGAGGATTCCAAAGAGACCGTAATCTCGACCACTGTAAGGCTCAAGAATGTCAATGTACTCTGTGCCGTCAGGCTCCTTATAAGAGCGGAACTGGTTCTTAATCTCAATGTACTTCCACTCGCCGTCGGTTTTGTAGGTGTTTCGAACCTCAATTGCCATGTGAATGTCAGCGCCCATGTTTATACCCCGTTTCTATCTCTCTTGATTACAAGATTATTATAACATATTTGACAACCTGTTTGCAACAATGTTTTTTCAACCTGCAATCACTTTCCTGTGTTTAAAGAGACAAGAGAAGTATATAGGTCGTCTATCACAAAAAACCTGGAACGGTAGTTCGTCACAGCCCCAACTACCTGGTTGTTGGTTCGATCAAACCATATCTCGTCACGGCCAGTCGCATGCTTGGAGTAGCGCTCTGGGAAATGCGTGAAGTGTGACTTGACAGATTCATATTCCTTGTCTGTAACTTCCATAAGACCGTTGTCCATCATGGTGTGCATATGACTACAGGTCTCCTTCCTTGAGCCTTTCAGTGTCCCTCTCGTTCACTGCAATATGAATGTCGTCAAGATAGTCATACTCGCCGTACTTGCAGCCGACAAGGTTGCCGTCCTCGTCAAAATCGGCAAGATCGACGGGGCAAGACCTGATCAGAACCTTGCCGAACACCTCAAATATTCCAGTTATGAAGACATAATCACATATGTCGTCGATGAACTCGGACTGGTCCGGCCACTTCTTCTCCTGCTCAAGAGGCGTAAACATCCTCTTGTACTTCCACATCCTCACAACCTTGCCGGAAACGACTTCCATAAAAGCGCGTGCTCCATCAATCTTATCCATTGTTATCTCCTTGTCATCGACGGACACAGCGGACTGCATACAACAACGCTTCCGCTAAATCGTCTTTTGTGTATCCTTTACCCTTCTTGCCGGACTTCAGCCTGTCTGCGATAGCCTCGACCTCGTCAATGAGCATACCCAAGTCTTGTGAGTATCCATCTGCGATAAGCTCTTGCTCGTGATATGCGTCTTCAAGAGCGTCGTAGTCCCTTCCGGGCGTACCGCCGAACTCTTCCATAGCATACCACATCTCATCAGGTGTGATGCCAACCTCATCAAGCCATTTAAGCAAATCATATTGATCATGCAACCAAGTGCCGTCATTAAGACAAATCCTCATAGAAGCGCTCCTCTCAACTTTCTTGTCTATATTATACAACAAACGGATACCTGGGCGCAAGTATGAATTTTTGCACAAAAAAAGAGGACCCAGCTATAAGCCAGATCCTCTTCTAAATTACTCCACGAACCTCTTGAAGACATCCTTATAGAGCTTGTCCATATAGGGCTCAAGATCGTCGAGCATGACAGTCTTCGAGTTGGTGCGGAAATTGACGGGAATGTACTGCCCATTACCAGGGCGAACGTTCACTGTAGTCTTGTTGCAGTTGCACACCTTGTCATGCTTCACGTTATCATTGTTGCACTTGCAAGCATCAGGTGTATGATCCATCCCCGGCGTCTTCTTGGCGAGAACGTCGTAAGCCTTCTGTAGCTTGTCAAGCCTTGCCTGAAGCACCTTATTATCAATTGCCATAGAGTCAAGCTTGGCTTGAAGCTCCTCCTCCTTGGAGGCGGGCTTGGTAGCCTTGCTTGCGACGATACTGCCAATAACGTCGTCGAACATCTCGGCAAGCGCAGAGTCGATGTCCTCGCCGTCGATCTTCTTGTGGGTTGACACATTCAGCCCGTCTGAATCGCGTACGGAGCAGGTGACGCCTGCATTCTCCTTGTCCTCGCCATAAGATGCAGAGAAGTCGATGTTGATGGTGTAGTTGTCTTTAGCCATGTTGAGGCCCCTTTCACGTAATGTCTTTTGTTAAGAATATTATACTACTGTTTAGAATCTGTTGTCAACCGTTTTGGTGCCGAGATTCTCCAGTTTTTTTCCTTCAAGGAATAAGCCACATCAAAAGTGTCTGTACATCTCTTGCATGACCCGCCCTTAAAGCATCTCATGCCACAGCGGATTCTCTCTTTCGTGAGACTGTCGATCATTGTGGTGTTTGGAAACGGGATCTTTATGTCGTAGTTTATCTCCCCAAGGTCACCATACCAGTTCTTTGTGACGAACCAAGTCTTGTATAACGCTGACAGCATCCCGAAATTGTATCCGCCTTTAAAGTCATAGCAATCAAACTCGATTGTGTCAATCAACCCGTCTATTAGGTCAAAGTCATTCGGGCGCACGATCATCGCCCTCTTGTCGAACCCTCTTGTCGAGCACATGCTTGGGATTCTGTTCGCAACGAATCTGACGTTGACGTTGTTGTTGTGGCATAGCTCACAAACGTCTTTAAGGGAATACCACAGGTCATCGGACAAATATATGTCAGACACACCAAGTGAGATAAAGTAGTCAAGAGACACCATGTTGTACGCTGGTGCGTCGTAACTGAAGAAATACTTACAGTTCATTTGCTTCAGCGTCTCGATATCCTTTATATGGTTCTCGCGGAGCCTGAAATATATGTTCTCTTTATCAAGTCTGATAATTGACTTGATAAGCTTCTTGTCATCCATATCGCCGACAATCTCGACGTTCACCCTCTTGCCGGGAAAGGCTTCGATAAAGTCGCCAAGCTTGTCTATTGTGCTTGTTTCTGGGTTGTATTGGATATTGAACTCATCAGCTGTGTCGTTGAGCTCATAAAACAGTTTAAATGGGATAGCGAGCTTCATTAAGCTCATTCACCTCCTTTGAACACTTTTCACATACGACCCTTCTTGTACCCCATCGCTCGGAATCTAACGGTTGACCGCAATGAAGGCAAGTTGGCTTACCAGACATCTGAAGGCGCAACGGTTTGGTGACCTTATATGGCTCCCTGTTTACCTCGAAGAATTTGTCGTCATCATGGAACATGAAGAAGTCGTTGCATGCACCGTAAGACCAAGGCGACACATGCCACCCGCCGGATAAACCAGCTTCAAGCATTTTCGCTTCGAAATCCTTAAACTTCTGCGTCTCATTACGCACGTCGAAGTTCTCACATTGTTCAAGCAATAGCCTGTCCTCTTGAATCCATGGATAGTTTGTGACCTCATAACTCTCACAAGAGGTGAGTGCAGACAGCGCACCTCGTGCAAGCTCGGCAGAGAAGAACGGGTACTGCCTTGAGCCAAGTGCCACACCGGAATCAAGGTCATAAAACAGCATCATTCGCCAGCTCTTGTTCGGCACACCAGGCAGGAACGGCACCTTTGACTCCATGTATGCCACAACAGCAGTTGGGCTGTTCATATATTCTGTCACACCTGAACGATTGTTTCCTTTGCCGACCAGGGACATACAACTTGTCCATCCGCTGTTGTTGTCGCTCATAGAGAGGAAGTCGATCGGGTGTATCGACAAGACGACATTTGCATTAAGTCTCTGTGTCGTGCGAATAAGGCTCACTCTGTCACGGAACTGTGTGAACAAATCCATGAACGGATATCCGACAAACTCCAATGCCTTGCGAATTGCTCGCATTCGCTTGCCACGTATGAGAAGCTTTGTCTCTAAAGCTCCGTCTGACTTTGGTGAAAATAGCACGATTTCAGTGTCGCTCACTTGCTTGTCTGCCAAAATGTCATCTGCTCTGAACAAACCAATGACATTGTTTACAGTGCTATGGTCACACAAGCCGGAATATTCAAGGTTGTACATATAGTCTGCCACAGATGGAATGATGTTTAAACTTGCGTTCACGACTGACTTGCGTGCAAATTCTGGGTCGTCTTTGAGATCTGCCGTTACATGCGTTGTCATGCGAAGTTTCTTGCCAAAAACTTCGTTGAATAAACGTGTCTTCGCATCATTCCAGGATTTGAGTATAGACTTTGTGTCAACAGACGGATAGTCTCCAATTGCACGGTGTATATAGTTGTCGATCACATCTGCGTCATACGCCTTTAGCGCATCATATGGCTGTATCGTCATTCTTTACCAATCCTCTTCGACTGCAATATCAATCTCGTCATCAATCTTATTCTTCAAGTATCCAGGAAGGAGCACGTAGTTTATATCAAACCTGTCAAGAAGATCTTCAAACTCATCCTTCGGAATACTATATCCGTAATGGAATCCGACATACCCGACAAGGTCGTCAACCTTCTCTTCAAGCTCCTCCTCGGCACATCCAAGAATCATAGGGTTGCCGACCTCGGTGACATCAATGTTAAGCATTAGCATACACCAGCCTTGTATCCGCGCTTTACCTTAAAAATCCTGATATAGGAATATTCGTCGATGTACCCAGGATAGTTGTTGCACACATACCTGACCATCACCGCCTGTCCCTCATGCAGTTCAAGCTTGAAGAAAAAATCCTTGATGAGATTGTTAGTCTTGGTCTCATACACACTGACGCAATAGTTGGCGTCGCATTCGTTATTGACATACCTCATGGGACTCTCCTATCGTCTTGATTACATTATTATTATAACACAATCAAAAACCTTCTGTCAATACAAAAAAAGCCCCTTAAAGGGGCTTTTTTATTTGTTAAGCGAGAAGGGGATTCCAGTTCCTCATATCGTTGATCTCATTGTACAGCGCGTCTTCGCCTTCCTCGAACTTCCTCACAAGAGCGAAGAGGTTTGTTGTAAGACAGGTCATCAGACACACGTTGCTCGGCATATCCTTAAACACGGTCGTCGGATATGCACCGAGGTCAAACGAGTATGAATACTTGCTTATGCTGTTCACAAACTGCACCGGGCTCGACATGTCAAAGTTGCGTATTTCCATGTTCTGTTGGTCACTGAATAAAAACATTCTGTCAAACTTCTTATTGCCAATAACTTTGCGGATCTCGCCGATGCAAGTCGAATAACCACATGTGTGCATCGCAATGTCTTCGATGGCATCAAACGGGTTATAGTTATCAAGAATATTTCTATCAACCAAGCTTGCTGTGGACCCAAACTTGACAATAGTGGGATCAGTGCACTTCTGGGAGACGATGTAGGCATAGCATGCGCTTGCCTCTCCAATAGACACCGTCGAACGAAGGGATAATCCTGCGTCCATCGACCCAGACACGTCTACTGCTACAAGAGTCGATCCTTCAATCACGGGGACGTTCTCCATCGACGCCTTGAACGCCTCTGACAGTTCGTACCAGTACTTGGGACATGCCTTATATGCAGTGTAGATCTGGAACGGGAACACAAGAGACTCCTTGATCTTATTTGGGTCACATAGAATCGAGAAGATGTACTTTTCTGCAAACTCCTGGGTGCAGAAATCATACTTGCTGATGTTCCTCAAGTTTCGAAGAAGGGCAAGATATCCAAGTTTGCCTTCTACAAGGAGCCTCTTCCACTCTTCCTCTGCGTTGTCGGTGTTGCTGATTGCCGTCTCCCACACATCGGCTACAGGAATCTTGCCGGTCCTCTTGATGGTATCCACAACAGCACTGTTGGCGTGAGAGATGTTGATAATGTCAAACCAATTGTACCTCTTGCCGGTCAGCTTGTACTTGCCGAACATGTATTCGTTCATGTCGCTGACGTAGTCACAGGTTGCCTTCACAACGGCATGGCTCCTCTTCTCATAAAGGTAGTCGATTGCACCAAACAGCTCTGCGACGTCGTCAGGCCTATGGAACAGCTTCCTGTACAGGTCGCGCTTGTCCTGAAAATTATATGCGTTTAGGACTGCTCCGGCAAGGTGAGATGCAGACCTCATACCCATGACGTTCCTTGCATACACAACAGCCTTCATGGCAAACTCTGCACCATACTTGTCCGCGATTTGGCGGGTCTTCTCAATGAGTCGTTCAGCCTGCGTCCTGTCGGACTCATAAGCGCCACCGGCAAGGAACGAACCAAACAGGATGTTCAGCCACTCGTGCAACAAAGGCTTTTCATATGCCTCTCCACCCTCATATGTCACTGTGGTGATACCTTGCTTGTTGTTAAACTTTGACATTCCATCATCCTTTCATGTAGGAGAAACAAAAACCCCGACAACCAGAGAAATATTTTTGTCCGGAGATGTTATTATAGTCATATTAAAATATGGAAGTATCCGAACAAACCATCATCTAGCCATCGGGGCAGTCATAAAGTATAGAGAGGAAATACCCGTGTCAGGAGCGTTATAATTTTTTCATGAAATTGAAGTATCCCAACACACAATCACTCTCTAATTACTTTGTATGAGTATACTATACCCAATTTATATTCTGTTGTCAAGTATTATTTTAAAAATCTTCGTAATAATTTGAGTAATCTATGATCTTTAGTTTGCCGTCCTTGTCATATCCCCAATTACCCGAGTGAAGGTCATAGATGTCGTTGTCATCTAGAAACTCTCTTAATGCGAACAAGCGCCCTATTTGATATTGCTTTTTGAGCTCCTGGGTGATTGTGTTCGGCACTCCGAATTTAAAAAACATGTTCTCACCATCTGGAATCTCGCCGTTATACTCAACATCACTGAACGGCACACATCGCTCTGACGCGTACACTGGAATCGTGTCGTACAGCGTGCCTATATATTCGGTTGGCGCAAAGAACGAGCTTACCCCATCCTCTTCTGCCTTCTTGTAGTTGTCGACCTCCAACTCACAATAGTCGCCACCGTTGCGTCTCATCTCATCCATCTCTTCGAAGCTCATCCTGCAGACAAACTCTTTGTTTTCACCACTCTCGTCGTACTCATAGAGATCCACTCCGAAGAATGGCACTTTCACCACTTTATCCTTCACGTCCTTTAGGAAAAACACAACTTTTGTGATTCCAGCGCGCACATATTGAACGACAGAGTTGTCCCCTCCATCCTTATACTCTTGCATCCAAAGGGAATCAAACGAGTCTCCCTCTTCCGCTATCTTTTGTGCGTATAGGCCTTCGTCGATGAACAGCTCGTGGTCTGATGTGTCTAGAAAATCTTTCAACTCTTGTAGGATTCGCTGGTTTGTATCCATATCTCTGTTGTCTCAACCCCTTCTTCTCGCAGGTTGGTATCGAACGAACGACTTCGTGAGGATATTATAGCATATTTTTTTCAAAAAGTCAAGCAAATCTCGGTGTAAAAAGTTCGACCGGCAAGAAAAAACCCGCCCACAACAGCGTGATATACTGCTATGGACGGGTTCCCCTTGGGAGGTCGTTTTTTACAAGCCGATGGTGGATCGCACCTTGTCGCACGTGAACTTCTTGACAGCCTTTAGGACGATCGGGTACTTGCCGTACTTCTTGGCAATGACGTTGAACTCCTCCGAGAGAAGGTCGGAGAAAGCCATTTCCATCACCATGCCGACCATCTTGCCGTTGTTCTTGGAAAACTCTTGTCCAAGAACGTCAGACACCTTGTTGATGCACTTTTGGATATCAGAAGAAGACACCAGGTCGTCAACAATAGCTTGCTCTATATTAGAACCTTCTGGGATGTCTTTTGTCGACTTTTGACCCTTATTCTCCTTAAATTCGTCCCGTACAATCTTGCCTTCCTCATAGTTGCCGAAACGGGAAATGTAGTTGTAGTTCTTCACAACTACACCTTCGCCCACGACGTCAAGCGGGAGGTTGAAGTGGTTGGACTCTGCAAGCTTTGCAATGTCGTCAATAGTTACGTTCTCGTCGCTATCGTACACGTGCAACGGCGGGATAATATACTGATAGCCATACTCCACAAGAGCCTTCGCATAAATGTCATAAGGTAGATAGCCGAAGTGCTTCTCGGTCTCACTGTTGCCGATCGTCGCGAGCTTCATGTCAAACACATAAAACTCCTTGTTGAGATAAGACTTAATGTGTCCAGCCTTGCCGCCGAGCCACTCACCACAAACCACCATGAACGGATGGCTCACACAGAACCGACGAATCGGGTCCATATTCTCGGATTCCGTTACATGCTTGTAAAATCCAGCGTTATCCTTTTCGAGAGACAGCTCGCGGTTGCGGGATCCAGCATGGATTACGCCTTTGTCGTCAGCCCAAACGGTTGCGTTTGTGCCGTCCAACTTCGGGAAGACGTACTTACGTCCCCTGGTTGTAAGAATATCAGGGACTTCGTTGAGTCGAACGACATGGAGGAACTTGATGTTTCCATAATTCATTGAGATATCCTTTACTACTGTGCCTTTACTTGTCGAGAACTTCCGCTTCTGCTTTCATCTTTGCAATCTGGTCGTATGCCATATCCTTGGTGACGGCGAACCAACCTGGCTTGTCGTCCCATCCGTAGTCAAGAGCCACACCGAAGAACTGATAGGCGAACTTCACGATGCCGGTGATCTCCTTGCGAGTGTACATGTTCATCTCTTGGCCGAGATACTCGCAAAGGGTGTTTGCGATGGACAGCTGGTCGTCTGTATACGATTCAGGATAGGCAATCTCAATGTCGATGCCTTCAGTTGGCTGTGGGGCCTCGTCAACGACAGGCTCGTTATCTACCACGACGTCATTGTTATTCTCAACATCGCTCATTATGTCTCCAATCAATCTGTTTTGTTTTGTTACTTATATTATCCCACAATTTAAATCTATTTGCAACAAAAAATTTTTAACCGACACCAAAAAGGATGTCATTCGTCTTCTTGCTGTATGATAATTCCTTTCTTCAGAAACTTATTGTGCTCATGTATTTTAATGACCGCCTCGTAATACTCACTAAAAGCAACATACATATTTTTCAACAGGTTGTGCATATTACTTACTTTACCAGCATCAAGATTATCATAGCCGTTTAATGCATTATAAAGTTCAGACAATGCAAACTCGGTATCGGCATACTTATCACAAATGAACTCGTAAGTTTGCTTGTCCATGATAATTCCTTTCGTTAAAACTTTATTTAATCCGTGAACGATTCAAGCGTAGGACAACGCCTCAAATCGCAAGAGTCTGATATGCAACAGTAGGTAATCTCGCCAGAGTCCATGACATAATCATCAGCCGTCAAAATAATAGCTTCATTGGCAACAGCCTCAAGGACCTTCTCTTTTGCTTCTTTTTCACTGTTGGCATCGACAATGATGGTTTTACAAAGCAGCTCGGTATAATCAACAGTGTACTTCATTGTTGCTTCCTTCCGTTTAAGAAGCGTGATTGTGTCAACATGACATTTAATATTATGCAACAATTCATACCAACTTGCAATAATGAATTTTTAATCAATAGGATTTGCGAGTTTTACACAAACTGGTGGGTATATAAAGTAAAAGAAAATATATTATAAATATATATATAGTAGTAGTAGGTCATGTTGAAAAGTTGAAAACCAGGTAAAACGCCAGGTGAGAATTAAAAAAATTTTCAACATCAGTTTGTTGAGAAATCAACATTGGTTTTGATACGTTAACATAAACTGGTGGGTCAAAAGTTTTCAACAGAGTTTTCAACAAAGCTTTGTTGAAAAGTTAATACTTGACAATAGGTCGATATATGGGTATAGTGTATTCACGCAAAACAAATAAAAATGACGGTGATTGGAGAGCGATGGTTTGTCCAAGCAAGACTTTCAAGATCGACGAGTTCGTAATCACCAGGTACTACAATAACAACAAGGACGTCTTCGGCGGCAAAGACTACGTAGATGTGATCGAAGAACCGTTCTATATGACAGATTTGAGCAAGCTCGACAAGAAAGACCGCAGGGTTGTCGAAGACTTTATGGAAAAGCAACCCAAGAAGTACATCGGATAGGAGACAGTTTAAAGTGGAAACATACGAGAACAGCTTCTTTAGGCCCAAGCCGAACGACAAGAAGAAGTGTTGCCATGAACTCGACGAGCCATGTAAGCTGAATGCGTTTATCTGCACCAAGACTTGGTGGGAGACGAACATAAAGAAGTACATTCAAATGGCAGAAACCGAGTACAAGAACAAGATCGAGATAGATATCGACGAGTTTGACGACAAGCATACGGTTGACGTCAGGGTGGACGGAAAGTACGTAGCGACAGCCAAGTCGAAGGAAGAGCTTGCTGTAATACTGAAGTCTATCTACTCAATGCTCACAACTATGGCAGACTAAAAAATCATTGTTGACTCAAGCTGTTGTGCCGTGTTATAATAGGTTTTGTCAAATTGGCAGAAGCGAAAAAACGAGGTACATCAAATGGGAGACGTTCTGAAGAAGTCTGACATGAAATTCTTCAACGAAGCCAAGAAGATGGCTGAAGCATCGACGTTCCCCGCATTCAAAGTCGGCTGTGTTATCGTCTACAAGGGCAAGATAGTCGGCAGTGGCTCCAATTCGAGCAAGACTTGCCCCGAACAGAAGTTCTACAATAGGCGCTATAGGGACTTCAAGGTTGGAACCAAGCCTCCTGTGGACTCGATCCACGCAGAGGTGTCGGCAATCAGGAGCGTGCCGTACACGGTCGCCAACGACATGGACTGGTCGCGTGCGAAAGTGTTTGTGTACAGGATATCCCCAGGAAAGGAGTCCGGACACGGCATGGCGAGGTGTTGCCCTGGATGCATGCACGCGATAAAGGACAAGGGGGTAAAGAAGCTCTACTACACGACTGACGACGGAATGTGTTTTGAGGATCTTGGCCGATAAAAAATTCAACAGAAACAGGTTACAGCAAATGGTAAACTTTGGCATTGTCAACAACGGTTTCTTTGAGACCATTTACAACGTCGATGACGGTCATATCGTGCGCATGTTGCTCTTGTCTGACGAAAGCGAGGACGCGATATCGTATCTCCAGAAGAACTTTGAGTCATACAAAATCGTTTCGTATGGGTGCTATTGGTAAGCGTTTTTAATAGAAAAAGCGAAGGGATAGACATGATTAACGAAGACATGTATGAGCAGTATGAGGACGAGTACTCTTGTGAGTTCCAGAAGTTCACAAAGCGTATTCCAAAGACTCAAAAAGCCGACAAGTCTACAAAGCATGACGAGATCAACGCAAAGCGTCGCGAGCGTCAGAACGAGAAGGATGCCATGGTGGCAAACAAGGACAACGAGTTTATTTTTCTTGGCTAAATAAAAAGGAGCAAAAGGTGAAGGAATATATCGTTTACGCAAACTACGATCCCACTACCGGCATTTCCAAGATGATTAAGTCAAACAAGTACGGCACGTTCACAGCAACGGCAGAAGTACACAAGGAGGACGCAGACGTCGCCAACAAGTGGGATGGACTCCGTTTCTGTGAGTTCAAGATTGACATGCAGGTTGAGCGTGTGCGTGCAAACATTCTCCGTGAGAGGATGAACGGCATCAAGAACGCGCTTGACTCGATCGACCCTCCCGACCCCGACGAGGACGACTACACCTGGGACAAGATGATGATTCAGTATAGGGACGTGAAGCGTCGATATGAGACTTCAATCCAGCGATACAAGAAGATGAAGCGTGAGTATCACAACTATGCCTCTGAATGCCTTGTGATTCGACGGAAGCTCCGTCAGTACGAGAAGAACCGCAGTGGCCTTTAATTAAACTGTGAAGCCTATCTGCCACAAAAAGTGGTAGGTAGGCTTTTTTGTTTTGTCTTGACAATAGCCAGACTGAACGCTATAATTATAGATAAAAGCCATAATACCAAAGGAGGATTTAAAATATGGTGTACGTCATCGCAGACATCCACGGAAGCGCGCTGTCGCTTCAACAGGACATGAAGTATATGCCGGAGCTGACAGAAGACGACTATATAATCATAGCTGGAGACGCTGGACTGGAATATGGGCAGTATTCTATGGGGTCGCTAAAGAAGTATATGAAGAAGCTCCCATGTACTTTTGTGGTCATGCGCGGAAACCATGACAACAGGTATCATTATATGGCACGCAACAATCCTGACAGATGGTCTTTCACAGATGACGAAATGTATGCGTATGAAAACAAATATCCAAATATCCTGTACGTCAAAGACAGCGGTGGAGTCTACACAATAGACGGCAAGGACATACTGTTTATCCCTGGAGCGTATTCTGTAGATAAATATTATAGACTCGCAAACGGGCTTGCATACGAGCCTCATGAGGAATTGAGTTGGTTTGAAGCTGACGGATTGTTTATTGAAATCGACAATAAGCACTTTGATTATGTCATTTCTCATACTGCACCACTGTCTCTTGTGCCGAGACTAGAGCATTTATTTTTGGCCCAGGTAGACCAGGGATGCGTGTCTCATTGGACAGAGAAGATTTGTGACGAAGTTTATACGAACTACAGCTTTAAACATTGGTACTTTGGACACTTTCACAGCGACATGGAATTAAGCGACAACGTAACGATGGTATATGCCAAATTTGGGGTGATAGGAAGCGATGAGTAACTCTTATTCAGAAGACTCAATCAAAGCGATGGATGGTCGTGAAGCATAAATGCCAAAAAGAAAAGTATCAAAGCTTGTAGTAAAAGATAAGATGGATCAGCCAGATTATAAGTTTCCACCACCGCACGAGCCGGTATGGTATAAAGTAAATGGTCATCGCAGGCGATATTTTGAGCCTGGATGGGTTGTTGGAAATTATGGCTGTAAGTTTTTAAGGGACGCTGAATACGCGCAGAACGACGTCGAAAAAAGTCATCGTCGTGCTGACTTTATCTGTCCGCTATGCGGCGAAATTTTTAATGCTAGAGTTGACCAAGTTACAGGCGGGGAAATAAAATCTTGTGGCTGTAGAAAAAAAGTTTCAAGTGCTATCAATGCCTACAATCTGACAACTAACGGCGGTCATCGTCATGCCGATATCACTGGTAAAAAATTTGGAAATCTAACAGCGTTATATCCAACCGAGGACAGAGGTCCAAACGGAAATATATACTGGATGTGTAAATGTGATTGTGGTAATATGTTTAAAGCTACAGTGATGGGGCTTAAAAGCGGACATAATAAAAGATGCCCTGATTGTAGGTGGAAAGCAGAAGCAGAAAAAGACATCGGAAAACGTTTTGGAAAACTTGTGGTAACAAGACTTATCCCTGATGAAAGAACCAGTAATGGTTGCGTTATATGCGAAGCGATATGCGATTGTGGAAGAACAATTAAAATTGGACTCGGTTTTTTACACAGAGGGCAAGAATCTTGCGGAAAGTGTAGAGTTTCAAAAGGAGAAAACAAGGTTCAAGAACTTCTTTCTGCTAATGGAGTATATTTTACGCAACAAGAAAGCTTTAATGGAGACATGAAAATTGAAGGTAGCACGATTCCATGTCGAGCAGACTTTTATCTCCCTAATCAAAAAATTGTCATAGAGTATAATGGGCAACAACATTATGAGCCTTGTGATTTCTTTGGTGGAGAAGAGAGCTTTGAAAAAACGATAAAAAGAGATGGGTGGAAGAGCAAGTATTATAAAGAACATAATCTGAAGCTTATTGAAATTCCATATAGCGATTACGAAATTCTTGATTGGGAATATCTCCAAAAGAAAGGTGTTACAAGTGAAGAACGGTTCATACAACAGCGAATCAATTAAGAGATTGGATCCCCTATCCGCGATCAGAAATCGAAACGACCTATACACAGGAGGCAATGACGACTCTTCTCAACTTGCAATTGAGATTATCACCAATGCAGTGGACGAACATCTTGCAGGTAACTGTACACATATTGATATCACATATATAAAAGACACAAATATGATCACAGTCGAGGACGATGGGCAAGGTATAATCCCAAGTCTTTATCAGGATGATGGTCGCACAATTTTAGAGATGGTATATGCCGACTTGAACGTGTCCGGCAAGTTCGACAAGAGCAAGGATGCCGTCTATAGCGTGTCCACCGGTGCGTTTGGAATCGGCGCGTCTCTTGCCAACTACTTGTCCCACCGGCTTGAGGCTGTGACGTTCAGGGGTGGTAAGTACGAGCTTGTGAGGTTTGAGGAAGGGCTGTTCGTCAGCAGAGAAGAGGGAACGTCTCATGCGCCGAGCCACGGCGTAACAGTGTCGTTTCAGCCAAGCGAGGAGTTTTTCACAGACGCTAGGCCAAACATGAGCCTTCTAAAAAAGAAGATTGAAGGAGTGTGTAGTCTCTGCCCCGGGCTGACAGTTACAATCAACATAGTCGACCACGGTAAGACCACGACTTATGACATTTGCAAAAACGGCATAGTCGATTTGATTTCTGACAACGTTGACAAAATTGACAACGTGTTCACTTTCAAACACGTTGACAAGGAAGACAGCTCAAGGATGCTGAACCTTGCATACGGTTTGAAGGAAGACGGCAAAGAGTCTGTCGTTGTCGGGTATGCCAACTATGGCCCTATAGAGTCCGGAACTGCGTTCCAGGTAATCAAGACACAGCTCGCAAAAGACCTCACCGAGTGGGGGCATGCCCAGGCTGTGCTGAAGCCGAAAGAGACGCTTAACGTGTCGTCTATCCAGGACGACATGTGTCTTGCATTCAACCTTACAAGTAACAACATCAGATACGACTCGCAGACAAAAGTGAGGATGTCTAGTACTGCCGACAATCAGTTCATGAGAGACACTGTATCCATGTATTTCAAGCAGTGGTTAGACGACAACCCAAACATAGCCAAGAATATTATAGAGAAGGCCATGCTTTCAAAGAGGGCTTCAGAGATGGCAAAGAAGGCAAGGGATGCCGTCAAGAACAAAAGCGCAAAGAAAGATGCCGTGTTCAAAATGCCGACCACCCTTGTCGATGCGTCGTCGAAGAAGCGTGCCGACTGCGAGCTTTGGGTTGTAGAGGGAAAGTCGGCACAAGGTGGCATGGTGTCTGCCAGGGACTCCAAGACGCAGGCTATCTACGGTGTGCGTGGCATGATGCTTAACGTGTTGAAGACCGCCCCTGAAAACATCATGAAGAACCAAGAGATCAACAACCTTGTCGTTGCGCTTGGGCTTGACGTTGACATGAAAACCGGCAAGATGGTTTATAATCCCAAGAAGCTTCGGTATGGGAAGATCATCGCTTGCGGTGATGGAGACGCCCCAGGAAAAGCCATATGCAATTTAATGTTTAACATCCTATGGTATATGTGTCCTGAATTGTTTTTTAACGGGCATGTGTACATGGCAATTCCACCCTTGTTTAGAGTGACGACAACAAAGAACGAGTATGTGTATTGCGATGGGCAAAAAGAACTAGAGCAAGCAAAGAAGAAATATAAAGTGAAGGCCATAAATCGCGCGAAAGGCCTCTCGGAACAGTCAAGCGAAGAGCTTGAATTGACTCTTCTAAATCCTGCCACAAGGAAAATTGTAGAAATTAACGTCGATGTTACAAATCGAGCAACATTCGGCAACCTGATGACAGACTTATATGGTAAAACGGTTGAGCCAAGAGTGGAATATATCATGAAACACTCGGAGGAAACGGAATATGACTGTGAATAACATTGACGCTTGTCAAAAGATAGGCGAGAACTTCATGGAATACGCTCTTGACACGAATAACAATAAGACATTTCCAGATGTACGCGATGGCTTAAAGCCAGGTGCACGCGCGTGCCTCTGGGAGATGTACACAAAAGGCTACACGCACAATAAGCCACATGTGAAGTCAGCCAAGGTAGACGGAGGAATCATCGGTCTCTGGTGGCCTCACGGGCAATCTGCTGTGTATGAGACCTTCGTCCGTATGTCGCAGGACTTTACAGAGAACAGCCCAGAAGTTGAATTCCACGGTAACAACGGGAACCAGATCTTGGGCGGTGACTCTTTCGGTTCAGACCGTTATACTGAATGCCGTTTAACTCCAATGACTGAAGAGTTTATGTTTGACGGTGTCGATTCAAACGCCGTTGATATGATTTGGAACTTCACAGAAGACGAGCAATGGCCTTCTGTCTTGCCGTCCGTTTTTCCCCGTCTTCTGGTAAACGGCACACAAGGCATCGGAGTCTCAATCTCAAGCTTCATGTGCGGTCACAACCTGTCTGAAACTGTAGACCTTATAGTCGACTACATAAAGACAGACAAATATGATGACTCCAATTACATGCCTGACTTCCCCACTGGTGGCACTCTTGTGAACCCACAAGACGTTCCAAAGATAAACTCAACTGGAAAGGGGAGAATAATCGTTGAGGCAAAGTATGCCATAGACAAAAAGACCATCAGTTTTACGGAACTGCCGTTCCAGGTCTACCTTGAGCCCGTCATTGAAGAGATAAAGAAAGCGTTGGACAACGGCAACCTCCAAGGCATCAAGAGCGTAATCAACGCAAGCGACAAGAACGGCATGCGTCTTGAGGTGGAGTGCCGACCAGATGCAGACCCAGAAGAGATGGTATTAAGATTGATGACATCCACCTCGCTTCGGAAGCAATACAACGTCATCCAAAGGGCTATTGTCTCGAAGACGCCTGAACTGCTTACCACAAAAAAGGTGGTGGACGTCTATATTGAGCACAACCTTGAATGTATCAGAAGGGTTGCCGAGTATACCAAGAGCCAATTAACCGAGCGTATAGAGGTGCTGCAAGGCTTCATAAAGGCAGTCGCGTCTATCGACGATGTAGTCTCAACCATAAAGAACAGCAAAGATCAAAAGGATGCGAAGATATGGCTTGTCAGCCAGTTTGATTTTACAGACAAGCAGGCAAAAGCCATTCTTGACATGCGGTTGGCAAAGCTTTCGAGCCTTGAGACAATAGCAGTCGAGGATGAGCTTTCGGAAAAAACGGAAAAACTGGAAAAGATTGAAAAACTTCTGTCATCAGAGAAAGAACAGAAGAGAGAGCTTGTGTCAAAGCTGAAGACGCTTAAAAAGAAGTATGGTACAGACAGGAAGACTGTGATACAACAGAAGAACGCCAAGGAGGTTTCTGCCGTGTCATCGAAAAAATACAATATAGAGTTCGACAAAGGTCTCATGAAAAAGACTGTTCATTTCGATGGAGAGTTCACAGACAAAGACACCCTTGTTCTTGTCGGTGCGTTCGGCGACGTATACAGGGTTGCCGTCGAGGACGTCCCCGTCACAAAGCCAGGTGTCAGCTATCAAACGAGCCTGCTTATGCTTGACCAGAAGATAATCGCTATGAACCCTTCAAACATCCTCATCGTCACCCGAGACGGCAAGGTGAAGAAGATCAACGTCATGGAAGAGTTCGCAGGCAACACAAGGAACAAGACAGGTCTCAAGTCAATCAAGCTTATAGGCGATGACGAGGTGCTGTTTGTGTTCCCAAATGTGTCTGACACAGACTACCTCAAGCTTGTCACTAACCTGGGCATGTCGATCAAGTTCTGCACGTCTGAAGTCAATCCACAAAAGAAGACAGGCAGTGGAGTCAAGGGCATCACACTTGGATACGACGACGTCGTAGCATTCGCGTCTATTGTGGACAATAACCTAGACAGCCAGGCACGCGGAGGCAAGGGCAGGAAAAACTCATAACCGCAAAACTCTGCGGTTTAGTGGAGCTGCAAAACTTTGCGGTTTTGTCAGAAAAGAGGGTATAGATGAGTAAAGAACAATGCCGTCAAGAAATTGCATGCAGGTTTAGAAACGCCAGGAACGCTAACTGGTATCTGCCAATAGACGCAACGCAGAAGGATATATGGGCGAACGAGGCGTATTACATAAGGATGGCGTTACGACTTAACGACGAAGACAATGTGTTCCTGGCTCTTGCAGACCTGTTGACTGATTAACCCAGTCAGATAATATATGCAGATTAGTTTCTGCCGATTGAAATTTTAGTATTGACTTCCAGTTTATGATGGTGTAATATATGTTTTGTCAATTGGGACAGGCACAAAAAAGACAAGGAGCTCAAAAATGGCAAAGAACAAGTTCTCTGACAACGCTCGTGAAGTCCTCCATTATCTCCAGAACACCCCGCAGGAAGATATGACTTTCCGCGACATTGCAGACGCAATCGAGAAGCCTTATCGTTCTGTAAGCGCCATCATCACCGCACTCGCAAAGAAGGGCCTCGTCGAGCGAGTCCTTCAGGAGAACGGTGACAAGTACATCATCCTTACCGAGGACGGTCATATGGTCGACCCTGATGAGACTGTCGAGGAAAAGTAGAAAGAGGTACACTTGAAGATTACAACAGTGAAGGTAGTTGGTTTTGACTCAACCATTGACGGCATGAGGGCTCCCTATAAGTCCTATGCGAAGAGTGACACAGACACGTCTCAAGAGCCATGTGAATACGGGGAGTCTGACTATAACCTTGCCGAGAGACTCTGCAAGGCGGGCAGGAACCATCGCAAGTTCATGCGCATGTGGTATGTTTATGCGGACATTGAAGCACCAAGATTCTGGTTTTCCGAGTTCGATACCCACAGGATTGGCGTGGAAAAGAACTCTGAATCCACAGTTCACACCCTCTATAAGGAAGACCTTGCTGACGACATGTTCGAGTTCGATTTTGAGAACTCGCCGAAGTGTGCCGTTGATGCGATGAGGGCTACCCAGAAGGCGCTTGCCGAGCTACAAAAGCAGTTTGTGGCCGAGACTGACCCGAAGAAGAAGAACTACTATCGAAGGCTCATGAAGCAGATTCTTCCCGAGTCGTTCATTCAGCGCAGGTTCGTGTGCATGAACTACGAGGCTCTTCGCCACATGTACGCAGAACGCAAGGACCACAGGCTTCCAGAATGGAATAAAATTTTTGTTGACTGGGTAAAGACTTTGCCGTATAATGAGTTCATTACCAATGATTTCGATGATAAGGAGAACTAAAATTGGCAACCAAGAAGAACACTGAATATCAGAACGACGTAAACCTCACCGGCTTTGTCTTCTCGGCTAACTTCAGAACCGGCACTTCCAAGGCAACCAGCAAGTGGCATCCCAACGAGGGTTACATCAGCGGAAACCTCAATGTCGCAACCGATGAGGACGCTATGAACGTGGTTCCCGTCAACTTCTTTGTCTATGAGAACCGTCGCAATAAGGACGACGACATCGTCCCGAATGAGACGTATCAGACGCTCCTGCAAATCATGAACGGTTCCACCTATGAGACCGCAGGTGACAAGGCCCCCAAGGTGCGCATCTCTGCCACTGTCGACACCAACGACTTCTATAGCTCCCGTACCGACGACATCGTCTCTGCCCAGCGAGTTAACGGTCGATTCATCCATCTGATGTCTCCCGGCGTCAGCGTCACTCCTGCCAACTTCGACGTAAACGCCGTGGTCACTTCTGCCGTCGAGCGTGAGGCTGAGGGTCGTGACCCCTATCTTGACGTTCGTGGCTATGTGTTCAACTACAACGGCACGCGACTGTTCCCTGTTCGCTTCGAGTGCCAGGACAAGTCAGGCCAGAGTTTTTTGCTGGGCCTGGAGCCTTCGAGCACGAATCCTGTCGTGATGAACCTCTGGGGCAGCATTCAGACAACTGTGATCGAGAAGATTCCTGCGGAGCAGGAGGAGGTTGCAAACGGATTCGGCGTTCGCCCTGTCATCTCCGGAAACAATGTGTCTACTGTCCGTTCTTGGGTCATCACTGGTGCCGACACTGGATGCGTTCCCGAGTTCGGTGACGTCGCCCCCTTCACGAAGAACGACATGAAGCGACTCATCGACGAGCGAAACGTCCGCCTTGAAGAGGTCAAGCAGAGCGGTATGGCCCGTGCAGGCAAGTCTGCTTTTACTGGGACCACGGTAAAGAAGGCCCCCGCCCAGATGTTTTCCAGCCACTCAAGCGCAGCTGACATTTACGATTCAGACGATTTGCCATTCTAGAAAATAGTGATATAGACAAAATAAAAGTAACACACAAGAGAATAGGATTATAACACATGGCTATTGACCTTCTTTCCATTAAGCCCAACAAGGTTTCCCGCGACTTGAGCGGTTACACCATCTACATCTACGGAGCCGGCGGCACTGGTAAGACTACTCTTGCAAGCCAGCTTGACCGTGCGCTTCTGGTCGCTTTTGAGATCGGCTATAAGGCAATCCCCGGTATCCATGCGCAAGACGTCAAGACGTGGGCCGAGTTCAAGCAGGTCGTGCGAGAGCTAAAGAAGCCCGAGGTGCAGGAGACTTTCAAGAGTATCTGTATCGACACCATTGACATCGCCACCGACCTGTGCGAGAAGTACATCTGCTCTCGTGAGGGCGTGGAGAAGCTTGCCGACATTCCTTGGGGTGGCGGTTGGAAGATGATGAAGAAGGAGTTCGAGGAGACGTTCCGTAGCATCTCCCAGATGAACTACGCACTTTTCTTCATCTCTCACTCAAAAGACAAGGTCTTCAAGCGCGAGGATGGTAGCGAGTACAACCAGGTCATTCCGTCTCTCTCTAACTCTTACAACGAGATCATTCGAAACATGTCCGACATTCAGGGATATGCGCATCAGACTCGAATCGAGAACGGCACGCCCGTTGTGATGCTCACTCTTCGTTCCCAGGACGGTTCAATCGAATGCAAGAGCCGATTCAAGATGATCGAGCCGGAGGTCCTGTTCACCTATAACGACCTTTCCAAGGCGCTGTCCAACGCCATCGAGAAGGAAGCTTCCATGACTGACAATAAATTCGTCACAGACGCTCCTGTAGAAAAGACAACCGATGTCGTTTACGATTTTAAGGCTATGATGGACGAGTTCAACTCCATCGTCAAGGCTATCCAGCTGAACCATGCCGACGACTTCAAGGCTGTATGGGCACCGAAGATTTTCTCCATCACAGAGAAGGTGCTCGGTAAGGGCAAGAAGGTGTCCGAGATGACCGAGTCTCAAGCAGAGCAGTTGGACGTCATTCTTGGTGAGTTAAGGGACATTGAGAAGTAATGGAGATCGTTTAGTTCACTATTGACAACAGGGGGTTATAAAGGCTATAATGTCTTTATAATCCCCTTTTTGCGTATAGGGAGTGATACGGTTGAACGCAATGAAAAATCCTGACCAAGAATGGCTAGACAAGATTCATGAGAAAGGCGTGTTGTTGTTTGGGTCCTCCTACAACAGGCTTGAGACAGAGAAACGAATACGGATGTGGAAGAAGGACAACCCGGAGATAACAGTCAGAGGGGTGTACTCGACCATCAGATGGTGGTACGACATATGCGGTCACACGACAGAAGGCTCAAACAACGGGTTCGGCATCGTCCCACATGTGTACGAGGATGCCAAGAACTACTTCAAGGAGCAAAGGGACCTGCATGTCAAATATTACCAGCCTGACGCTATAAACAAGGTGCTCGCCCCCGAGGTTGACGTAATACAGATAAAGGCACCCGAGACAAAAGTGAAAAACTACTTAAAAGGATTTGAGCTATCATAGGAGGTTGTGTTTTGGCGAGCAAATACGAAGACTCGACATCCGCGATTCAGGTGATAGGTGGAATCATAAACCAGCCCGAGTTGCTGGAAGACACTGGAAAGTATTTTTTTAGGGCCGAGGACTTCACATCAGAGCTGCATAGGGTTGTGTTCTCGGCAATCGGCACAATCTATGCGAACGGCGGAACCAAAGTGACGGCCAAGGCAGTCGACGACGTTCTATCGACGTACCCCGAGGCATATGCGACCTACAAGGCGTCAAGGGGCAACGAGTGGTTTGCCAAGGTACAGGCTGAATGCGACCTCGACAACTTCGACTTGTATTACAATAGGCTCAAGAAGATGACGTTGCTTCGAGAGTACGACAACGCTGGTATAGACGTGTCGTTCATTCTTGATATGGACGAGCTTGATGCAAAGAAACGGCAAAAACAATGGCAAGAGTTCGACAATATGAGCGCGAACGACATTGCGGACGATATTGAAAACAAAATGTCAAAGATCAAGTCTACTTTTGTGGACAACCTAGACAAGAACACAAAACTTGTAAGTGATGGTTTGAGCACCTTGTTCAGTAAGTTGAGGAACGAGCCAGAGTTCGGCGTTCCGTTGTACGGACCTTTCATAAACACGGTGACGATGGGTGCAAGATTGACGAAGTTTTATTTGAGAAGCGCACCTACTGGTGTTGGTAAAACTCGCATGATGATAGCCGACGTTTGCAACATCGCGTGCGACGAGATTTACGATTCCAGGATCGGTGCATGGAAAAAGAACGGTGAAAGCTTGCCGTGTCTGTACATCTCTACAGAGCTTGAAATGTCAGAGATTCAGACAATGTGCCTTGCGTTCTTGAGCAATGTCGAGGAGAACAAGATTCTCGGTGCGGAGAAGATGACTTTCGATGAGATCGACAGGGTAGAGCATGCGCTTGAGGTTCTTGAGAGAGCACCTTTGTTCATCGACATTATCTGTGACTTCTCACTCAAGGATATTGAGAACAGCATCAGGAAGAACCATAGGGAAAACAAGGTGATGTATGTCTTCTATGACTATATCATGACAACCATGAAGATTCTTGAAGAGATCACTGCGAAGTCGAAGGGTGTAAACCTCCGCGAGGACAGCATTCTGTTCATGATTAGCGTGAAGCTCAAGGATTTGGCTAATGAGCTGGGGATATTCGTTCTTACCTCAACACAACTCAATGGTAGACTTTCTACTGCCAATTAAATTCCTTATCCTTTTACCAGAGGGGTAAACGCTTCGTATAAAGTGTTTGCTAACGGGGAAGACTAAACGATAGTTATAAAAACTTCTTTTGAGAAGAACTATCGCATGTTAATCCCGTGTGATACCGCTTCTTCTCTCTTCAAGAGAGGAGATTGATTATTTTGCCTGGCAACTCTAAAATTTGTGGAATCTACAGAATCAAGAATGAATTAAACGGAAAGGTTTATATTGGGCAAAGTAAGAGAATCTTTGGCCGATGGAACGAACATCTCCGTTCTTCTTTTCCTGAAAAATGGGCTGTAGAGACAAAGCGTGACCAAGATTTACCGCTTCATCGTTCAATAAGGAAATATGGAATAGAGAATTTTTCTTTTACTATCCTGGAAATATGTTCTCCAGAAGAGCTTAATGACAAGGAAAAAGAGTATATCAAGAAATATGAGTCAGACTTGCGTGACAAAGGATACAACCTTGCTAGTGGCGGACAAGACTCTTTTGCGTTAGCTGGTGAGCGCCATAGCCAAGCAAAACTCACACAACATCAAGTTGATGAAATAATTGATATGCTGTCTCAAGGTATTCCATTGGAAGAAATTAGCCAGAAATTTAAAGTCTCAAAGCCAGCAGTTTGCAATATAAACACAGGAAAGAATTGGCATTCTGATGATCGTCAGTATCCAATTCATAAATATGAGCCTCTTAAAGGAGAGCGAGCAGGTCAAGCTAGGCTGACAGACGAACAAGTAATGGCTATTCGGAACGATTTTGCAGACGGAGATTTAACTCTTCAGCAAATAGCAGATAAACATGGAATCCAGTACGGAAATACAGTTTCTATCTGCTACGGATATTCTTGGACTCACCTGCCGGTGTTTAAAAAAGGGCAAAATAAAAAGCGGGGCCATGTATCGACTATCTCCGAGGCTGAAATGCGGGAGAGTAGGGCTACTAGTGGTAAGTAGCGAGGTTTTAGGAAACGAATCCTCTGAAAACCGAAATAGGATTCTATAGTATTTTACTATAGTAAGATATAGTCAGTGCTCTAGGGAAACCTAGAGACCCACGAGCTGGAAGACAGACCCAATACCTGACCAAAACTTACTTCGAGGGAGTAAGAGTATTTGTGACAAGGTCGACTACGCCAGTATTGCCCTCGACGTCACAGAAGACGACTTGGAGAGGATCCGCCCTATCTTGAGTAGCATTCCCGTTGTGCCGAACGTAAAGATGAGCGTATACAAGAACAGGCGCGGTGCATACAACAGGATCTTCCTTTGGATGTATGCGAACAAGGGAACCTGCCGCTACGAGACGATGTTCGCCACTGATTTCAACTACCACCCCATAGACCTTAAAGAGACCGAACTGATTGTAAAGAGGGACGACACAGAGGAAGAGAAAGAGCCTGTTATCCTAGACGGTGGTGATGACCTTGAGTTTTGATATTCAGAAGGTCAAGGAGCAGATAACCCCATATGAGATATGCGAGATTCTTGAGTACCTCGGAGCCGAGCCCGAGATGCGCGGTGACTCTATCGTGTCAAAGACAGTGTCACATGGCGGAGACTCAAAGAAGCTGTTCTACTATTCCAACACCCAGCTGTTCATCGACTACACGAACGGAGGCGACAGGTTCGACGTGTTCGAGCTTGTCTCCCGAGTTCTTGGCATGAAGCTGGTCGACGCAATCTGGTTTGTCGTAAGCTTCCTCAACCTCCAAGGCGACTTCTCTGACTCGATAACAAGTGACTGGGGGACGTTCGACAGGTACGACTCGATCGGCACACAGAACTCCGTGGACAACATGGTGCTACCGACGTTGTTGCCGGAGATACTTGACAACTACCCCAAAGTAGTGGTAAAATCATGGCAAGAGAGTTTCATAACGCCAGAGGTTCAAGACATGTTCGACATAAGGTTCAACCCACTCGACTCATCTATCCTGATTCCGCACAAGAACATCTATGGTGACATTATAGGCGTCAGGAAGAGGGCTCTTGTGGACGACGACATAGCGCTTGGCAAATACCGCCCAGCCGTCATAGGCGGGGAGCTTCGGAACCATCCGCTCGCATTCAACCTGTACGGCATAGACATGGCGAAAGATGCCATACAAGAGTCGGGATTGGCGATAGTGGCGGAATCAGAGAAGTCCGTGTTGCAATCCCACAGCTACGGCATACCGCAGACTGTGGCCTGTTGCGGGAGCTCTATCTCAATCTACCAGGTGAACATGCTTGTAAAGGCAGGGGCGAAGGAGCTTGTGATAGCTTTCGACCACGACTTCACAGACTTGGAGAGCGAGGAGGCACAGCAAGTCGCAACAAGGCTCAACAAGCTTAACGACAAGATATCGCCTTATCTCAAAGTGTCGTTCTTATGGGACAAGGAGAACCTGCTAGGCTACAAAGACTCTCCGTTCGACAGAGGTAAAGACGTCCTAATGAAACTATGGAAGAACAGGGTGGTGCTATAAGTGAAGTACAACGTCAGAGAGAAAGTAAGTGACGACATAGAGACGCAGATTCTAGCTTCAAGAGGTGTGAAGGACCCATCTGCTTGGAGATATAGCGACCGTATGAACGACTGGCGTTTGCTCGGGGACATCTACAACGCTGTTGACCAGTTGGCGTTGGCGGTCAAGTACAAGCGGAAAATCTGCCTGGCTGTTGATTGTGATTGTGACGGCTTCTCGTCTTCAGCGATAATGTTCAACTTCCTTTGTACCGACCTGCACGTGCCGATCAGCCACCTTACGTACAGGGTTCACGATGGTAAGCAACACGGCCTTGCCGACCTCATGGACGTCATCCCGTCTGACACCCAGTTTCTCATTGTGCCGGACGCAGGCACGTCCGACTATGAATTCCATGACCAACTGACGGCACGTGGATGTGAGGTCCTCATCCTTGACCATCACCAGGCAGAGTTTAAAAACCCAAATCCCCATGTCGTCACAGTCAACCCACAACTTGACAACTACCCGAACAAGTCGCTCACAGGAGCAGGTGTCGTGTGGCAGTTCGTCCGCGCGTATTCAGAGTTGCTTCTCGACTGCGGTGACTTTGACAAGTACATGGACCTGTGCGCGTTCGGCAACATCTCGGACATGGCGGACAGCCGTGAGATGGAGATCCGCGCAATCGTCCGCAACGGGCTGTCTAACATCAAGAACCCGTTCCTGTCTCAACTTGCCAAGCAGAACGAGTACACCATCAACAAGTACGGCGGTCTCTGCTATAAGGGATGCGCTTTCGGTTTGACTCCTTTCGTGAACGCGATCTGCCGATCCGGCACAATAGACGAGAAGCGTCTTGTTTTCGATGCGATGCTTGACACCTATGGATATGCTCTTGTGCCGTCCGGGAAGAGGGGCGCTCATGGCGAAAAGGTGTCGGTCGCGGAAGAAGCCGTGCGTGTGGCGCTCAACGTCAAGGCTCGGCAGACCAAAGAGCAGAAGGCTATGGTCGACTACATCCTTGCAACTGACGACATGAACCACGACGTTAACGTTGTAGTGTGTGACAGCCCCAACGCTCGCCCCGAGATTGTTGGACTTTGTGCGAACGCCATGCAAGACAAGTTCAAGCGCCCGGCAATCGTGCTCATCGACTACCCGCTTGAGAAAGTGTACCGTGGTTCAGCCCGCAACTGCGAGAAGAGTCCCATTAAGGACTTCCGCAAGTTTTGCCAGGACAGCGGATATGTCAACTACGCTATGGGCCACCCAAGCGCGTTCGGCGTGGAGGTCTCATATGCCGAGCTTGGTGACTTTATGAGCTACTGCGTCAACAACGACTATAACTTCCACGACGAGGCAGAGGTCGACGTAGATTTTGAATACGACGGTCTCCGCATCCCACGCGCCCTCTTTGATACGGTTCACGACATGAAGGACTGTTTCGGCCAGCAGATGCCGGAGGTAAAGATAGCAGTGAAGGACATCCCGCTTTCGAGCCTTGAAGTCGACCTGCTTTCCCCCGACAAGTACCCGACACTCAAGTTTACCGGCAAGGGATATCAGTTTGTCAAGTTTCATTCAAGCCAGGAGGAGTACGACAAAATGAAGGCTCTTGGGCCTGACTACACCATGACTCTTGTGGGAGTCCCTGGTCTGAACATATGGAACGACGTGAGTTATCCACAGGTTGTCATAGACGAGTATTCCATCGAAGAGAAGTGGGTGTTTTAATGGTCTACATGGGAAGCAAGAGGCGCATCAAGAAGAGGCTCGTGCCGATTCTGCAAGACTACATCGACAGCAACAATGTCACGACATACATTGAGCCGATGGTGGGGGGGGGCAACATCATAGACTCCATCAAGTGCGAGAGTCGTTTTGGGTATGATGTGCACCCCTATCTCATCGAGCTGCTAAAGCATGTAAATGAAAACGACGGTGTAGACATTCCGCTTGACATTTCAAGAGAAGAGTATTACAATGTGAAAGACCACATTGACGACTACCCGATGTGGTACGCAGGCCTTGTGGGCTTCTGCGCGTCATACTCCGGCAAGTGGATGGCAGGCTATGCAAGCTGTTATAGGAAGACCGGCAAGAGCAGGGCAAGCGAGATGCTCAACAACATTCGCAAGCAAGCTCCTTTACTCAAGGGGATACAGTTCGATTGCAAGCACTATAAAGACGTCCCCCTTGTACCTGGAAGCCTTGTCTACGTCGATCCGCCATATCGCAATACAACCTCTTACAAGGGCGCTCAAAGTCTTGACTATGACGAGCTTTACGATTGGTTGAGAGAGGCGTCAAAGACTTGCAAGGTATTCGTGTCCGAGTATCAGATGCCTGACGACTTCAAGCTTGTTGCGGAGTTTCCCCAGCTCACGCAGTTGTGTGACGACAAGAGCAAGCAGTTTGTCTCGATTGAAAAGGTGTTTACTTTATGAGTGATGACGATGTATGGATTGTTACCGTGCCGGACTACAAAGTCAAAATTATGGAGCGAGACTATTCCAAGAGAAGCTCCTCTCTACCAGAAAGCACGACTGTTTCTGTAGAGAAAAAGTTTTATTTCGACACGCGCAAGCAGGCTAAAAAGTTTTGTCTTGAAAACAACTACCCGCTTGACTACATTTCAGTAAACGAAGATTAGGTTGGAACATTTTATGAGCACAGAAGACGTATGGGTTGTAACAATTCCTGCAAGAGTCAAAACAGAAGAATGCGTTAAAGAATTTGCAAAAACTGACAAAGATGCGGAAAGAATAAAAAATCATTCTTGGCTTCAACAAGACGATATCATTTGTTTTGATTCAAGGCGAGAAGCAAAGAAATATTGTTTAACTCACCATTACCCACTTGATTACATTTCAGTAAACGAAGATTAACAGGAGGCATGACGGCATGAAGAGGTGTCCATTCTGTGGCGGTTCACCGACTATTATGGAAGGAACAAAATTTTCTAAAATTGAATGTAGCAAGTGCGGTAGTAGGACAACGTATTGTACAAGCGTTCAAGAAGCAGTTGAAATCTGGGATCATAGATTCAAGGTTGAGGAACCTGAAGACGATTGGTATATGTATTACCATGTCAAAGCAGACGGCCCATATCCTGATGTCGAGATAAACAAGAAAGATATAAGCATCATTAAAGAAGATTAAAAAACACATACCGCAAGAAGAGGTAAAAGTCTTTGTTGACTTTTGCCTCTTTTTTGGTATATAATAGTATCATTAAAAGCGAGAGCGAACGGGAGGAAGAGTATGAACAAGTGCCCCTTTTGCGGAGGAAACGGTGTGGTAAAGAGCGGGACGCTCTTCTTCAAGGTCGAGTGCGACAATTGCGGTGCCTCCACGAAATATTGTTCAAGTAGGGAGGACGCAATCAGTATGTGGGAGATGCGCGACGATGATGGTGATGAAACGGAAGACAGCTGGGACAAGCTTGAAGACGAGGCCACGATGAGCCCTGGCGCATACGTAACAAAAGTGCTTCGCGTTGACACATCATACTACGGCTGTGACACAGAGATGATGGCAAAAGACCTTGTGAGACGTGCGAAGAGATTGGCAAACGAAGAACAATAAAAACTAAAGCCGAGGTGGTGAATATTAAATCCATGCTAGGGTATATATAAAATCAAGGAATGTTTTTAGTAAAGATACTTTTGATTTTGTATATACAAGAAAGAGGCTTAATTTTTTATGGCAACTTTTAAAGAATTAGAGAAAATTTATTTTGACATGTACGGTAAACAGCTTGCTCGCCCTGCTTTACATCGGTGGGTAAAAAAAGGAGAAGTAAAAGCTGTTAAAATAAAACCTGACGAAATAAATTACGATAAACAGAGTTTTATAAACAAAATTACTAGCCAGTCGTACAAAAACAAGGCTTTTAGACAAAACCCAGAAGACTACATTGGGAAGACTTGCGGATATTTGTTAATCCAGGGAGTAGTACCGCCAGAAGAAAGAAGAGACAAGGATTACCATGGAACGATTATGAGATGCAAGTGTCTTGCTTGCGGAAAAGAAGATGTTCAAACTCGTTTTAGTTACGTGACAGGGCAAGGAAACTATTGCCAGAAAAGTTGTGGATGCGAACAGAAAATCCAACATTTTCTTACAACAACCAAAAGGATACCAGAACCTAAAAAGCCAAAAAACAAAAAAACACCAAAGAAAAACGATTTTGTTGATAGATACAGATTTGATTTTGACAGATTTTTGTTTGTTCATAAAATGCTTATCAATAATGATGTTAAGCGTTATTTTCAAAAATGCGACCAAGGAGAATACGAAAACGCTGTAGATCATTTTTTTTACGACGAACAATTTCTTGCAGTGTATGATTTTTGGAAAGAAAAAACAAACAACGGAGAAAAAACAAATACTTTTTATGATTGGTCAAAGCCTAGTTTAGATCATATTCTCCCTAAATCGAGAGGCGGAAGTTGTGACATTTCAAATTTACAAGTCCTAACGGTCTTTGAAAATCTCGCTAAAAGAGATATGACATGGGAAGAATGGCAAGACTTTAAACAAACAACTCATACACAATCTGATTATTTTATAGAAAACATCTTAAAAAGATATAGAGAAAAACAAAACAATGGCGAGAAAGAGGGAGGGAAGGATGACGACAACTAACCTTCGATTAGACTATCATTGTCATAGTTCATTGTCGAATATCCGCTTACTTTGACTCGATCAATACTCTCGAAGATCTAACCAAACGAGCTGTCGAATTAGGTCTCCCTGGCATTGCGATTACTGAACACGAATGCCTTGGTAACTCTATTGATATAGAAATCCTTCAAGAAAAAATTCGACAAGAGCATCCTAGTTTTAAGATTGTTCATGGCAACGAAATCTACCTTACAGACGATCGGTCTATGGGGCAAAAATACTATCATTTTATTTTGTTAGCTCTTGACGAGGTTGGTTTCCACATGATGTCCGAGCTGTCGTCTACCGCCTGGCTGAACGGGTATTTCGACCGAGGACTCATGCGCGTGCCGACTTTGAAGTCAGACGTCGAGGACGTAATCAAGCGTTACGGGCAAGGCCACATCTACGCAAGCCAGGCTTGTCTTGGGTCGGAGTTAAGCACTTATGTCCTGAAAATGCACGACTGCCAGGAGAAGGGTGACAAAGAAGGTCGCAAGCACTGGCACGACGAGATCGTCAAGTTTGTGAGCTGGTGCACGAACACGTTCGGCAAGGACAACTTCTGCTTTGAGATTCAGCCGTCAAGGTCGCACGACCAGTTGATTCTCAATAACATCATGCCGTCCATCGCAAAGGCGTTCAAACTGCCGATGTGCATTACGTGCGACGCCCATTACTTGACAAAGGAAGACGCCCCGATTCATAAGGCGTTCCTGAACTCCAAGCAAGGCGATCGAGAGGTTGACGAGTTCTATTCTGCGACGTGGTTGCAGTCGGAGGATGAGATTCTTGAGCACCTTGAAGGCACTCCCGTCGATTATGAGCAATGTTGCAAAGACAGCATGGCAATCTTTGATAGGGTGCAGGACTTCACCTTGAGGAAGCCACAAGAGGTGCCTGAAGCTCCCGTGCCGTTCAAGCCCAAGCGACATGTGGAATGTTCTAAATATCCCATCTTGTCGAAGCTGTATGAGTCTGACAGCGAGCAGGAAAGGTTCTGGGTAAACGAGTGCATCGGCCAACTGAAGAAACGAGGGCTGTATAACGACCAATACGTTTCAAGACTTGAAGAAGAAGCCGACGTTATGGATTATATCGGGCAGAAGCTCAACACCTGCATCTTCGCCTACTCACTGTTCATGCGCCACTATATCGACCTGATTTGGAACTGTGGCTCAACGGTTGGTGTCGGTCGTGGATCAGCTGGTGGCGGTTTATCTCACTGGTTGCTTGGCATCACCGGCACAGACCCTATTATTAGTGGTAGCCATTTTTGGAGGTTTCTTAATAAAGAACGTGTCGAACTGCCTGATATTGATATTGACGTGTGCCCATCCAAGCGAGAAGCTGTCTTCGAAGAGACACGCAAGGAGACTGGAGAGCTTGGTTGCGTGCACGTGTGCACCTATGGAACATTAACAACAAAGGCAACTATCAAGCTGGCTGGGCGAGGATACCGTTCCAAAGAGTACCCAAACGGCATCCCTCTTGAAGAGACTGAATACATCTCCTCTCTTGTGCCCTCCGAACGAGGATTTTTATGGACACTTAAGGACGTCATAAACGGCAATCCTGACAAGGGACGAAAGGCATCTGTGCAATTCAATGCAGAGATTGAGAAGTACCCTGGTCTCAAAGAGATTCTGTTCAAGATTGAAGGTCTTGTAGTTCAAGCAGGCATCCACGCAAGCGGTGTGATCTACCCGCCCAAGGAGGACTATTACCGTTATGGACCTTTCATGAAGGCCAAGAACGGCACCATCATCACGCAGTATTCCCTGCACATGGCAGAAGCGGCAGGTGCCACCAAGATTGACTGGCTCGTCACAGAAGTCCAAGAGGTCATCACCCAGTGCATCGAGGAGCTTCAGCAGGCTGGGTACATCGAGAAAGGCTTAACCCTGCGCGAGGCTTATGACAAGTACGTCAGCCCTGATGCGATTCCTCTTGACGACCCTGACACTTGGGACGCTGTAGACCGAGCAGATGTCCTCAAGCTATTCCAGCTCGACTCTATGATCGGTCGTCAAGGTGCAAGGCTCATCAAGCCTCGTTCAATCGAGGAGCTGACGGCTGTCAACGCATTGATTCGACTGATGGCAGACGACGGTGAGGAGCGCCCAATGGACAGGTACGTCCGTCACAAGGCGCATCCGGAAGAGTGGGAGAAGGAACTTGACGAGTACGGCCTGTCAGACGAGGAGAAGACTGTCCTACACAAGCATTTCGACTCAAGCTACGGCGTCTGCTACGCACAAGAGCAGATGATGATGGCATTGATGGACCCAGGCATTTGTGGGTTTGACTTCAAAGCCAGTAACCAGGCAAGAAAAATCGTGGCGAAGAAAAAGTTCGATCAGATTGAAAGCTTGCATAAGCAGATTGTTGAGAGTGCCGTTTCACCTGCTATGGCAAAGTATGTGTGGGACGTTGTCGTTAAACCTTCGTTAGGATACAGCTTCAACTAGAGGAGCCTTTTACCGGTGACGGTAATAGCAAAGCTACTTAACTGCGGGAACTTCTTTAGAGCCTATAACTACCAACCGTGCGTGGCGACATACATGGGGCAGAGGGTAACGCCCGAGATATGGTAACAAGGTTATAGGATTAGAAAATCCGCAACGCCACCTCTGGCTGTTAGACAGAGGAACGCCCAGAGACTACCACGTAGCCTTCTCTACAAGAGAAGATGGTATAGTCCAGACCGCAACACATAAGTGGCTGGGGAGACCCAGTGCGGTATTGCTCAAACGTTCACGGATATAGCTACTCAATCATCGGCTACCAGTGCGCATGGCTTGCAACACACTACCCGAAGGTGTTTTGGAACACTGCATGCCTTCGAGTGGACTCGGGCGTTGAAGACGATGCAACGACAAGTTATGACAAGATTTCAAAGGCGGTCGGCAACATTCTCAACGCAGGCATCAAAGTGTTGCCGATTGACATCAACAAGTCGGGGTACATGTTTGAGCCAGACGAGAAGACACAGTCGATTCTTTGCGGTCTTAAAGCGTTGATCGGCATCAATGGCGACACTGTTCAGCAAATCATCGAAAACAGGCCTTACAGTTCGTTCGATGACTTCCGAGAGAAGGTGCCGCTGAACAAGACGGCGATGATTTCACTCATCAAGGCTCACGCATTTGACTGCTTTGACGTCAGATACAACGTCATGGTTCAGTACATCACCGAGCAGAGCGAGCCCAAGTCCAAGCTGACGATGGCTAACCTGCAAGGTCTTATTGACAGGAGCATGATTCCGGCAGACTATCAGTTGCAGATCAGGACGTTCGTTTTCAACAAGTCCTTGCGTGCCAACTGCAAATTCAAGGAATGGTACACCCTTGAGGGCAGATACTATCGTTTCTATGAGAAGTTCTTCGACATAGACGAGCTTGAGAGCGTCGGCGGCAAGTTCTGCATCTCACAAAAGAAGTGGCAGAAGATGTATACAAAGATGATGGAGCCTGTGAAGAAGTACATCACCGACAACCAAAAGGCCCTGCTTGAACAGTTCAACCTCACGTTGTTCAACGAGCAATGGAACAAGTACGCATCGGGCACTCGCGGTTCGTGGGACATGAGTTCCCTGGGCTTCTATTCCGCCAAGCACGAGCTGGACGGCATAGAGTACGACAAGTACGGCCTGTCGAAGTTCTCAAGCCTGCCCGAGGAGCCTGTAGAAGCCGAGTCGCGTGGCAAGTTCAAGATTTACAATCTCACGAGGATCTGCGGCACGGTTGTGGCGAAAGACGACACTCGTTCGACCTTCACTCTCCTCACCCCGGATTCAGGCTCCGTCGACGTCAAGCTTCCCAGGGAGATTTACGCCCACTACAACAGGAAGATCGTGCTGGAGAACTCTGGCTCGAAGATTTCCGAGGACGGGTGGTTCACAAGGGGCACGCTTCTCATGGCATGCGGTTATCGGCAGGGAAACATGTTCAGGCTAAAGAGGTACAAGAACACGTCAAGCTTGCTGTTGTATAACATGGCGATAACCAAGAGTGGTAGGATAATCTGCACCGGAAGCCGCCTCGGTGACGAAGACGAGGTATAAGTTACATTGTTTGACTACAGCTCCGCTTTTGTGTTATAATAATATTTCACAAGAGCGGAGCTGTTTGTATGTAAGGAGAAAAATGAGACAGAAGATTCTGGCAATCGTCGGTCCTTCATGTGCCGGTAAAGACACAATCAAAGACAGGCTTGCGCTTATCGACAGCCATACGTTCCACGTTCCACAGCGCGTGACTAGCAGGCCTCGCAGGCCAGGGGAGAGGGACTCGGCGTATAGGTTCGTCACAAAGCGAACGTTCAAGACCGAGATAAAGTATGGCTGCCTTGCCGAGTACGGGTGGTTCCGTGGATGGGGGTACGGCACCAGGATTGACGACCTCACCAACGATGACGAAAAGATCAACGTGCTCACGATGGACTTGAACTCCCTAAAGATGCTCAAGAGGAACCTCGGTGTGGCAGACATCCGCTGTGTCTATCTTGACGCGCCCTTGTCTGTCCGTCTTAAAAGGTACAAGGACAGGGACGGTGGAATGTCATCGTTTGAGATGTACAGGCGTGCCGTCTCCGACAGCCTTATGTACCGCAACGCCATCGACGAGATTCTAAAGCTCGGCATTCCGCACGCCTACATCCCCAACGACAAAGGGTTGTACGGCAGGACAGACGAGGTGCTGTCTTTTTGCAAAGATTGGTTGAACGGTCAAAGGTTTTAACTTGACATTATGACTCCATCTAGTATATAATACAAAAACCAGACACAAGATATTGGAGGTAGCCTATGAAAGTTAAAAAAAGGAACGGCAATCTCGAAAAGTACGACTTAAAGAAGATCAGACACGCGATTGAGCGTGCGTTTGAGGACATCTACGGTCAAGAGACGTACACAAATGACATGCAGGTCAACATCAGCGGATTAGCTTCAGCGACAGAAGTCCAAATTTGCAAGGTTGGGGTCGCAGATGTAGAGGATATCCAAGATGTGGAGGATATCCAAGACGCTGTTGAAGACGTGTTGATGCTCAATGGATATTATGAGGTGGCGAAGGAGTATATTCGATACAGGTATCTCCACGAGCTACGTCGAAATGAGCGAGAGCAAGAGAAGTTTTATGACAGCATCGGTGAAAAGCTCAAAGCTACCAACGTTCAGAACCAGAATGCGAATGTCGATGAGAAGTCCTTCGGTGGTAGAATGGGTGAGGCCTGTTCTGAACTAACCCGTGATTACGCTTTAAAAAACTGTTTATCCGAAATGGCAAGGAACAACCATCTTAATAACGAGATTTACGAACACGACCTTGATCATTACCCCACAGGAGACCACAACTGCCTGTCTATTCCATTTGACAAGCTTTTGGCTAATGGCTTCAACACAAGACAAACCGATGTAAGACCTGCAAATTCCGTCAATACGGCGTTTCAATTGGTTGCCGTCATTTTTCAGCTACAGAGTCTTATGCAGTTTGGTGGGGTAAGTGCGACGCATCTAGATTGGACAATGGTTCCATATGTACGAAAGTCCTTCTTAAAGCATTTTAAAGACGGAATGCTTTGGTGGTGTAAGAGCTGTGACAACAGCGATAAATATGCTAAATTCCTCCGTGAAGTAGAAGACGGCTTGTGGCCCGACACACTCTTTATTGAAGACGAGAGATACAAAGTCCATGATATGGCTTATCAATACGCGGTCGAAATGACCAAGAAAGAGACTTATCAAGCGGTAGAAGGCATGTACCACAACCTAAATACACTACAAAGTCGAAGCGGGAACCAGCTTCCCTTTACATCAACCAATTTCGGCACATGCACGCTTCCTGAAGGTCGTCTTGTCATAAAAGCAATGCTAGAAACTTCGATTCGCGGTCTTGGCAAGCTTCATAAAACCAGTATTTTTCCCTGCACTATTTTCCAGTGTATGAAGGGTGTCAATCGAGCTCCTGGAGATCCAAATTACGACCTGTTCCAGCTTGCTTTAAAATCAACCTCTCAAAGGCTTTACCCCAACTATGCTAACGTAGATTGGTCTGGCAACGCTGGCTACGATAGAAACGATCCAAAGACCTACTTCAGCACCATGGGTAAGCGTAAACTATAGCTCATGTAAAACCTCCTTAACCTCGCCAGAGGGTGTGGGTTCTTAAACTCGCTAACGGTTAGGGCTCTTATGAGTTGAGACCGTGCTAAACACTCTAAAAATGTTGTTCTTTTCTGACTCTCTTGAACAAAAAAGGGGTACATACAAGAGAAAGCAGTTAGAAAGGACCAACATGTATATCTACAAAGTAACAAACAGTTTGAACGGTAAATTTTATATTGGGCAAACGGTTCGAACTCCAGAATCCAGATGGGAACGTCATAAAAATGATGCCCTAGGAGATCGTCACCTTGATACACATTTTGCGAGAGCTATTAGAAAATATGGCCCTGAAAATTTTACCATTGAAACAATTGACACTGCATCCTCTCAAGAAGAACTGACGAAGAAAGAACATGATTGGATAGTTAAGACTCGGGCGGTAGAGAAAGGTTATAACGAAACTTCTGCTATCGAAAAATGTGGTGGTAACACCTACGAGTCAAAAACCAAAGAAGAACTTGCTTGTATTGGTGAGAAAATTAGAAAAACTAAACTTGGTGGCAACAATCCTCACTCAACAAAGGTAAAATGTAAAGACACTACCACGGGCGAAGAATTTCATTTTAATTCTCAAGTAGAAATGCAAAAGTTCTTTGGCGCTCCTAATCACCTGTTTATTTCACGACGTTGTCTTGGACAAGTAAAAAGTTTATACAAAAAACGCTGGCTAATCTCTTACGAAGAAGGAGAGATTATTGCGAAGAACCATATTGGAAAAGGTTCAGAAAGAGCAACCGGCGTTTACGTAAAAGATTTACAAACAGGGGAAAGTAAGTCTTTTCCCAGCTATTCCGATGCAGAGCGATATTTTGGACAGAAGGAAAGAGCTTTTAGTAGCAAAGCCTACAAAAGAGGCAATTCTTTTGTTTATAAAAGTAGATATGAAATTACAAAAATTTTAGAGTGAAAGTGTATCGACTATCCCTGATGAATGTAAGGGAGTAGGGCTAGAGATAGGCACTAGCTCGAAACGGGAGGCTACCGTCTTATGAAGGTAGAAGATATAGTCAGTGCAGATGGTGACATCTGATAACACGTGTAGGACCGCCAATGGATACGACATCAATGGCATGGCCCAGACAAAAGACGGACGAGGGAACATCTGTCCTGTCACTATAATTATGCCGACTCTTGCTATGGAAGCCGACCGAGATGTAGAGAAGTTCATGGAACTTCTTGACAAAAAGATTCACGAAGCCAAAGACATGCTTTTGGAACGTTTTGAGTACATCTGCTCACAGTCTCCTGAATCGGGCAAGTTCATGTACGAGAACGGCACTATGGAGGGATATATTCCGGAAGAGGGTATCCGTAGCGCTCTCAAGCATGGTACGTTGGCGCTTGGCCAGTTAGGACTAGCGGAAACGCTTCAACTGCTTATCGGAACAGACCAGACAACAGACAAAGGAATGGAATTGGCCAAGCGTATCGAGTCTTTGTTCCGCAAGCGCTGTGATGAGTTTAAGCACAAGTACAAGCTTAATTTTGGAGTTTATTACACACCAGCAGAGAATCTATGCTTTAAAGCTCTTAAAAAGTTTAGAGCTAAATATGGCGTTATTCCTAACGTGTCAGACAAAGATTTCTTTACTAACTCTATTCATTGTCCTGTATGGAGCGATTTAACAGTTATGGAAAAGATTGACATTGAGTCTCAACTCACAGGATATTCCAACGCGGGCTGCATCGTTTACGCCGAATTGCCATCAACCACTAAGAACAACCTTGAAGCACTTGAGACTATTGTAAATTATGCAATGGATAAAGATATCCCTTATTTTGCCATCAACGTGCCGAACGACACTTGCCTTGACTGCGGATATTGCGACGAGTTCAACGACCATTGCCCAATGTGCGGAAGCACTCATATTCAACAGCTTCGTAGAGTGACAGGCTACTTAACTGGGAACTATACCACCGCGTTCAATCTCGGCAAGCAAGACGAGGTTCACCATAGAGCCAAGAATGCAAGATAATAAACCTTGATTCTGCTTATAGAATTAAATTTTACCATTGACGGCAGGTCCATATATGTGCTATAATATACTTATCAGTTGAAAGGAGCACATACATGGACTCTGTCTTTCTTGTTTGGTATGACAACGGCGAAGATTACGAAGACAATTACACTTCCGTGGAGAAGGTGTTCCACACCAGAAAGAACGCAGAGAGGTTCCTTGAGGAAGACCTAGACCTTGAGCGAGTTGACAGCAAGTTCGGTACAACTTGGATCCCCAAGAAAGCCCCCTGTCCCTTCGGTCTCACCGACGGAGAGAACTGCGCCCGTCAGTTCTGCCCGATGTTCTCCCCTTCCGAGAACGACGACGTTCTGACTGGCGTCCGAGAGTGCAAGCACGAGGATATCTTCTGGGAGAACGAGTATCTTCGCCATTTCTACACAATAGAGCAGAGGGAAGTATATTAAGGAGGTAAGAAGCTTGAGGTATGCCGACATCCACAAAATGAACATCAGCGACGGTCCTGGCATAGGCGTGTCGTTGTACGTTCAGGGGTGCGCGTTGCATTGCCCAGGTTGCTTTAACGAGGGAACCTGGGACTTCGACGGTGGGAAAGAGTACACGAACGACACGATGGACACAATCCTCGATCTGCTCAAGCCCGAGTGGATGACAAGGCTGTCCATCCTTGGCGGGGAACCACTATGTCCAGCGAACTACAGGGAGCTTATCAAGCTCACGTATCTGGCGCATGAGGAGAACAAAGACAAGCCAGACTTTAAGGTGTGGATGTGGACCGGCAGGACTTACGAGAACCTTATGGCCGAGATAAACTCCGAGTCAGACTGCAAGCACCAGCACCCTTTGGAGCTCGTCCTGAAGGGCGTCGACTACCTGGTGGACGGCCCGTTCATCCAGGACAAGAAAGACCTGACGCTCAAGTGGCGCGGAAGCTCGAACCAAAGGATCATCGCCTTGAACGGCAACGAAGAGATTGGACAATAGCAAGATGGAAATGAACACAGGCCTTACACAGTATGAATTTGCAAAGCGGCGATTTGAGAGCGGTGCCGTCGATGAGTTCACCGAGACCAAGACGATTGCCGAGTTGACGAACATCAGCGCGTGGTTCTCTACGGAGAAGTACTTCCAATATTTCATGCTGTTGTGCCGAGAAGCCTACGACTTCACCGTCATCAACATCAAGGGCACCAACTACCACAAGGCAATGACCGAGGTTCAGGAAGTGCTTGAGTCCCGTGGCAAGATCGTGTTCATTGAATATTGTCATGACAGCGGGGACTACGAGATTTGGATCAAGACCAACGAGCAGATGAAAATGGTTACCGGGTCCGACTATGTTATGTTTAAGTTGTTCCCATGCAACGACTTCGTGATAGAGGTGGATTAAAGTGAAGTTATATGTCAACATCAACGGACTGACAAAGATCACGGCTTTTGACGACAACAACAACATCGTCTTTGAGAAGAACTGCACCTACCCTGAAATTCTCAACATCCTAGACGCCGTGTCTCAAAAGTACCAGGCAGAGTCTTTCGACAAGATCTACATCACCGGGGCAAGTAAGCTCACCGAGCGACTCATGAACTCAATGACCCCAGTGTTTACCAAGGCAATGTACTGCATTGAAGGAGGAAGGAAGCGCTAATGATTCAGTATCTTCTTAAAACCACCGAGGAAATCATGGTCGACACCGAGGTCGACGTCGATTCCCTTCAGGACTTTCTGAAGCGCGACGCAGAGGAGCAGAACTACGTCATCAAGACGTTCTCTTATGAGAAGAAGGTTCGCAAGATGAAGGGCGAGGAAGACGAGGAGTATTACAAGTGCAAGGTGGTCAAGCTGTTCAACAGTGAGAAGTACCCCGACCTACCTCTTCGCAAGGTTGTTTACACGGGCTTCAACGACGGCAGGAGCGATGAGATTTGATAGACATCACCAAAGAGAAGATGACTCAAGAGGAAATAAGCTCCAACCTTCGACTTGACGGATTCTCTTGGTGCTACTTTTCAACGGCGAAGGGTCGGTTCGGCTTGTATCTTGTGCCGACCCTTCGCCAGGACGGCTTTCCCGTCAATGTGACAGTCATGGACAATGACGGTAGGGTCGTCATTTACGAGCATCATTTTGACGTGCCGAAAAAGGAATGGAGCAATTTCTTCAACAATATCATTGACCAGTTGAACGACATTTAGGAGGAACATGGAAAAGGACATGCTATCGCACAGTGAGTTTGAGACCATTCAGATCAAGTACTTCCCCGGTGCGCCCCATCTAGAGAAGATTGACAAGGGCGATTGGATCGACCTATACACCAACGAGGATGCAGTGCTGTTTGAGGGCGAGTCAAAGATTGTCCCTCTAGGTGTAGCCATGAAGCTTCCCGATGGCTATGAAGCCATTGTAGCCCCTCGTAGCAGTACTTTCAAGAGGTGGGGCGTTATTATGACGAACAGCCTTGGGATTATCGACAACAAGTATTGCGGAAACGATGACCAGTGGGGCATGCCGGTCTACGCGACTCGCAACGTAACCATCCCCAAGGGAACCCGGCTTTGCCAGTTCCGCATCCAGAAGAACCAGCCTGACATTCTGTTCAAGGAAGTTGACAGCCTTAATGATTCAAACCGTGGTGGATGGGGCAGTTCGGGCGAGTAGGAGAGGTTCCCAATGTCAGTATTCGTTCTTGAATTTAAATTCCGCGAGTGGAACGAGGATGAAGGAAAATGGTTGGTCAGGAATCCGGACGAGTACCTGTTCTATGCTGATGCGGAAGCAGCTTTAAAAACGGCCTCTGAAGTTGCGAGCTCCAAATATTCATACCAAAAGCGTGGTTGTCCGTCAAGCATCTCCTTGTACTCTTTCCAAGATTGCGACGTCGTTACTGCCAACGACATTCGCTTGCCCGTTGCACAATGGACGGACCTTGATCATTCACGAAAATATTAGTGGAAGGAGCGGTGAAAACAGCCAATGCCAAGAACCATAGATCCTCAACCAGCCATCGAAGCTCTTGAGGAAATCGTAATCAAACCAGCTTCGAAAGTTGTCACACCGACTCTTGGATGTATCATCGAAGACAAGAGCGAGTCAAACAAGTCTGACTGGATCTATCTAAAACAGCTTATCAAATGTGCCAACAAGTACGGAGCAGAGATTGAGACGCTTTCTTGTTTTGGTTTACAAGACGCCTATAAGAATATTTCGACACTGAAAAACGACTCTAGGATTGACGGCATAATCATCTTGTCTTCCTTTAAGAAGGGTGACGACCAGTTCCTCAAGAACTACATCCCGATGCCTCTTGACATTGACTGCGCGTCTGCCGTCTCCCTTGGACACATGCTTTACGACCGAAGCGAGACGTTCTATAGGGGTGCACCTTGTACAGCTGGAGCTATATACAAGCTCTTGACCTACAATGACGTTGACGTAGCGGGCAAGCGAGTCGGTGTCGTAGGCAGGTCCCCAAGGGTCGGTAGGCCTGTCGCACAGCTTATGTCAATAGCAAACGCGACAGTTACGCTCTATCACTCAAAGTCAGACCTGTCTTCTCTTGCACAAGAGGACGTTGTGATTTCTGCAATCGGCAAGCCAAAGTTTTTAAAGGCAAACCTGTTCAGAGAAGGGCAGGTTGTCGTGGATGCGGGGATCAACGTCGATGAGAACGGCAAGCTCTGCGGTGACGTCGACTACGACGAGGTCTGCAAGGTTCTCGGTGACTCCGGTGCAATCACACCTGTGCCGAACGGGGTTGGTCCTTTGACGAACGTCGTCTTGTTCTCCAAGCTGTTCGCAAACAAGTACACGCTCCGAGGCTACACGTTCTCTCGCGGGGTCAACTCGTGATGGATGGCGTAGAAATAGTCTTGTCGCTAGACCAGGCTTTAAGAACCACCGGATATGCCGTCTTCCAAGGAGACGACCTTGTGGCGAACGGCACATTCTCTATCCCCTCTGACAAGCCTATGGACGAAAGACTTCACCTGTTCATGAAAGAGGTACAAAAGCTCAAACGGCAATATGAGCCGGATGTGATTTGTTTTGAGGATATACAAGACCAGAACAACACGAAGACGTTTAAAATTCTGGCGTATGTTCAAGCGTCGATGCTTATATTCTGCGCTTTGACAGACTCCAAATACTGCATTTTAGCGCCATCACATTGGAGGAAAGTCCTAGGAGGCGGGTTCGGCAGAACAAGAGCTGAACAAAAAGAACATTCCATTGCTATCGTAAAAGAACGTTTCGGTATCGACGTTGATTCAGACACGGCGGACGCGATTTGTATTGGATTGGCTTATCTTGAAGAGAGTAAATTATGCTCGCGGTCACAATAGGCGGAATAATTACCTTTGTTGCCGTCGCTGCCATAGGAATAACATTCATTTTACTTAAAGGATGACGTATCTTGAAGAAATCAGACTATGATGTAATAGATATTATTTGCGCTGCTGTACTAACACTATTTGGCATTTACCTCGTTTTTGTTCTTGTCGTTGCCGTAGTTAGTGAAATACAAGCAGCCAATGGAGAGACTCCAATAACCACCAAGACCTGTTGCTGTTGTGAAGTGAAGAATAAGTAAATAAAAAAAGCCCCCCTATACCAAGTTGTATAGGGGGGCTTTTTTAGTGTGTGTGTTTGTCTTGCTTTATAGGAAAAAATTAAAAATTAAATAGTGCCTGCGTTGAGACGACGCTGAAGCTCTTGCACGCAAGTGGAACCTTCGTCAAGAGTGCCGTCAACGTATGTGCCCATCCTTGTCTGAAGGGCCATGATAGTGTCTGTGCCGATTATGCCGTCAGCCGTGACGCCGAGGACGTTCTGGAGAGCCCTGATGACAGGCGAGCCCTTGGCTGTGCCGTCGCACATCCAACCAGAGGTGAGAGCACCATTGCGGTTGATGTTCGGTGCCCACTGGTGCCAGACCTCACCGTCGGCATATGTGCCGAAGTAGTTCTGGAGCGCCATTGTGGTGTTGCGTCCCCAATAGCCATCGACGTCAATTTGAGTCATGGTATCAGGCGTGGAGGGGGTCACAGTAGGCGTCTTGTCAGAAGAGCCGTCGCGCTTGGGTCCGATGTAAACCAACTTTCCGTCCCAACCTCCGTTTCCATAATTCGCGTAAGCCTTGATATTTGACTCCCAGCCTGTCTGGTCTCCCTGCTGTCCAGAGATTCCATAGGTCTCGGAGATGCTGAACTGCATCATGATGTCCGGCTCGGCAGACCAGCACATGGCTGTATGATGAACCTCGTTGAGGTAGATGTCACCAGTCTGGGCGATATAGCCGTCACCCATTGGGTGCCACTCGAAGAGGCCTGTGGAGAGGAAGCACTCCCTCATATTGCCAGTGTAGGTAGCGTTGCCAGTGCAACCAGGAAGGGCAAGCTCCCAAGCCTCGATGACGGCGGACGAGCAGTCGAAGTCGCCGTTGGGGATAGAGACCTGTGTGCCGTCGGACAGGGTGACAACCTCGCGGGTGCCGTCCCCCCAGCGCTGGTACTGGCTGTAGCCATGACCGCCGTTGCCGTCGTGGGTGACCATGTGGTGCATGATCTCGGCAGCGACCTGCTGATAGGTCAGCTTGCCAGTCTCCTCGGGGACGTCCTGTTTTGGAAGGTCTTCAGAAGGCACGTCAGGCGTGTCGTCCTTCGGAGGATTGGCAGGGATGGGCTGTCCGCAGTAAGGACACTTCTTGGGCTCCGAGGGGTCTGTCTTTGTTTGTGGGAGCATACTCTCGTTGAGGACCTCATTGACATCGGCAGGACCAGCACCAGGCACATAGGCCTCGGAGTCATACTGCCAGAGGTCGCACTCAACGTTAGGCTTGTAACTGCTCCACTTGGCGACCCAGCGGTTCACGCCCGAGACGTCGGTGAGGTAGTTCTGCCACCAAGACTCGCTGGAATAGATGCCAGGCTTGTAGCCTGCATTACGGATGACGTCACAGAAGACAAGAGCGTTGTTCTGTGCGACACCCTCTGTGCCAGGCTCCTCTGCGTCAAAGTACACAGGGTAGCTTGGGTGATAACCCTTGATGGCTTCCACGCACTGTGTGCCCTCAATCTCGGCTGATGCCGTGCTGGTAGCGTATGAGTACCAGTAGAAGCCATAGGGGATGCCGAGCCGCTCGCATTCAGAAACGTTCGTGCCAAGGTTGTAGTCTAGACGTCCGCCCGAGTCAAAACGACCAAAGCCGACGCGAATGATTGCATGATAACCAGCGTCCTTGATCTTTTGCCAATCAAGGGTGCCGTCATGCTCGGATACGTCTATTATTCTTTGAGACATTTATTCTTACCCACTTTCTATTGTCGTGGTTTTTATTAGTAAATTTTAACAGGTACACCGGAGCTGTTATAGCGATATACAGCTTTGGCTTTTTGCGGTACGCCCGAACTGTTATAAACATATATGTTTTGAGCAGGAAGTGGCGTCCCTGCTGAATTATATACCCAGATTTTAGAACTTACCTTATAAGGGGCAGAAGAGAAAGAAGGCCAAGAGGTGCAATCTGCTTTTGTTCCACCACAGAAGAAGAATCCTGCGCCTAGATAAGAGTTGTAGTTAGCACCTCTGTTTTTCCATCCACCGATAAAAGTGGTTGAAGCATCTCCGTGCCAGTTTGAAAATACTACTGGGCACAATACCTTCGCTCCCCAACCGCTGTTGTAAGACATTGGGAATAGGTTGGATGCGATATCATCTCTACCGCTAATAGCAGAGATGTTCCTACTGGGACAGGTTGCCCTATAAGTGCTTTTTGCGGTAGAGTTTGGATTCCAGCTAGTGAAATAGCTTACAGAAGTGCTTTGGTTTGTGCCGTTGAATCTCTTGGTAAATTCCATGCCACCGACAGCGATAAACGGGATTATTCCCGTTGGGACAGTAGGCCAAGTAAAGGACGTTTCAAAAGTAGCATTCCAATAAGTCTCTGTTCCCGACCCTTCAGGAGTCGCTGTATAGACCTGCTTTTGGCCTATTACTGACAAGGTTCCTGACTGGTTGATACTGGCAAAACCAAAGTCGATTGGAAAACCTGCAATGTAGCCAGGTGCCCTAAACGCGAACGACGCATGTGCATATCCCTTTCCGTTACTAGCCTTATAGCAGTCGTGGAATCGGATTGCAGGCCGGCCACAGATAAAACTGCCAGAAGAAGGCATGTAACACACGAAGTTGTTTCCTACATCGTTCCAGTTGTCCCAATAGACAATAGTCGAAGTAGCATTCCCAAGCTGATATTTGTTATGATTTTTAAGCTCTGTTAAATTCTCATTGCATAAGCCGAGCCAATTTTGTGCCATAGGTTTTACTCCTTTTTTCTCTAAAAAAAATACGAGAATACCGTAATCCCGCATAGCTGACGAGACTATGGGTTCGATGCGGTATCCTCGTATTTGATTTTATTATATCCATCAAAAAGAAGTTTATTCCTCTGTGGCAAACTTTTTTCGAAGTTGCTCGGCTTGTTCAGCAGAGAGCTTTGAATAAGAGGCGATTATATCCTCAAGAGCCTCTCCTTTGTTAAGTCGGATAGCAACGGCACGCTCTATAACGCGATACCCAACTGCACTGACAGCCATCTTATTCTCCAATCAGGTCGGCAAGGACCAAGTTGATATCGTTGATTTGATTTTCGAGGTCTGATGTGGCACCCTCTTTTTCAGCAAGCGCAAGAATGATGTCATCTACAGAAGACAGAAGATTCTGGTATTCTGTGTTTTTCTGTTCTCTCTCTTGAGCGTCGGCACGTTGCTGGTCTTCCCTAGCCTTGATTAAAGCAAGCTCGTCTTCTGCGTAGAGCTTGTAGCGAAGAATTTGCTCATACTCAAACCACTCGTGCTCGCCTTCTGTCGGAGGCTGGTCTTCCACCTTACGAGAATCCACAAAAGTGGCCTTCATGCCGTTGAGGGATTTGTTGGTGAACATATAGGCACCCGTCTTTAGATCGACGGAGTATTCGTCGTTCGGCACCCATATACCGTCTTCATCATCATCAAACTTGAATAACGTTTCGAGATGGGTCACAGCGGGAGCAACGTTTACCTCTGGATGATGAGCGATAAGAAAATAGTCTTCTACAAGGTGGCCTTTTGTGTCGTCAACATCGGATCGCTGAATCTCTTTGTCTTGCTCGTTAAGAATTCGCACAAAAGCTCCTTTCGCTTAATATTGGATATAGATGTCGCCATTGCCTCTAGCGGTATTTGTTCCAGGAGTGGCAGTACCACTGAAGATACCAATTGCGGTACGGACATTCGGCTTTGAAGAGAACCAATATGTTGTTCCGTCTGTGTCAGATTGTATGTTGTACTGCCGATATACAGCAAACCCTCCGTTTAATGCGGTCCCGTTTGACATTTTGTTTGAAGCATAAAAAGCCATAGAAGAAGGAGCGTTGTTTCCTGTTCTAAAACTATGGGTAATTTCTCCGCACTGCGTTCCGTTTTTATCATACATAAGAATTGAAGGACCGTATATATTCTTGGTTTGGGTTGTCCCTACAGAAGCGGAGCTGTTTGTTGTTTGTACTCCTAGTTGAGTCTGATTAGTGCTCTTAATTGTTTGTGTTGACGAGCCTCCATTTAATCTTACATAATGGCTGTCACACTGGCTTTTAAAAGTGCTTAATCCAGTTTCGTCTAGAAAAGCCACTTTTACCTCCTTTATTTATAAAAATAAGAATTCGGGTATCCGTAAACAAGAGTCGGCTCAATCTTTGTACCGTTCTTCTTATAACAATATACCTGAACATTCTGTGTCGGCTCAACTTTTGTGCCGTTTTTCTTGTAATAAGAAATGCTTCCCGGTTGTATAAGGACGGGGGTCGTTGCATTCTTATAATAATAGATAGAGCTTCTTGGGGTCGGCATTATGATTCTAGTCCAAGCGACGCCAGAGTCATAATAACAGCTTTCTCCATATTGATTAGAGAACGTCTCGCTCCCTTTTTCTGATTTTTTGGTGAGGTTATCAGGACTTTGAGGGGGAGACTCTACAGAAGAACTACTGTTCGCTTCTGCGTCCCAGTCCCAGTCTTTAATCACAGAAGCGAGAGTAAGAGGCCTTGCATAACCTGTATTATCAACCCAACTACCAAACTTTAATTTAAAATATAGCTCTCTTGAAGGGATGGTTGTTAAATCAAGCGTTATCGTCGAGGTGACAAAACTGTTATCTTGTTTAGCGAGGGTATCTGTATCTATTGCGCTATGCTTATCATATGTATCCGCATTCACGGTATTGGAGACATTATATTGCGTTGGAAGTGAGTCTGCGCAGTAAGAAAGTGCAAGTCCATAATAATTAAGTATTCTTTCGTTTTTTCCATTAACTTTTTTAGGAATCCATACAAGATTTGATCCGTTTGAGAGAAGTCTGTCAACGTTTGTGATTGCATTAGTAATTTTCATACCATATAAATCACCAGCAAAAGATATATAATAATATTTTATATTTTTCCACAAGGGTTCTGCATAGAATTTTAAGGTTGCTTTGTTTTTTTCTATCTTTGTACAACGGACGTTCCACACAAAAGCCATCCTGGGATTAGATCCAACTATAGAAGGATAGTCTTGATAAATATCGCTATGAGGAGCAAAGATTGCTTTATAGAATTTTTTGTCGGTGTATGGTTCTGGCTCCAAACAGAACTTTGTAGGAATTTTATTAACTATATATTCTGGCGACTTTGCATTTGGATCTGTGGCATTGGGTAGTGCCGAAAGATTAAATCGCCATAAAGTCCCTGCCATTCAACAGCACCTCCTTTATATTATTCATATTTGATATAGATATCCCCAACAGTCATTCCAGTAATTTTACCAACAGCTTCAGTTCCAGCCTTTATTGTCTTCCCTTTAACAGGGATTCCATCTTTGTTAAAGTAGACCCATGACTCTGAACTTCCTACTGTCCTTGGTGTAAAAGTTGAAGTGCTGGCGTTGTAAGAAGCAAGAGACGTGCTAGAGGCTTCGATTCCTTTTTGTTTTATGTTCATACGAATCTGCCTTACATTGGAGGCAGTGACATTGTCTTTAGGATTATAGACAAAGCTCATAACACAACCGGCTTCGCTGTCTTTATCTCCGGCAACAGCTCCAACGCTTAATGTGCCTCCATTAACACTTTCCATTCCTATAACCGGGAAATAGTGTTGTGAATCTGGAGATGGATTGGCTCTATATAGACAACATCTCTCTTTTGAGTTATAGTAGCTATAAGAGTCTGTCTTGACGTAGGCCTTTTGGTTAATCTGCCCCGTCATTGTTCCGCCAGATAGAGGAAGATATGGAAGATGCTCGGCATCTCCCTTTGATAAATAAATATTGCTTGCGTCTGCCTTTGATAAATATAAGGCATCACAGCACTCTCTCAAAGCATGGAGTCCATTCTCGTTTAAAAAGGCCATTTTATCCTCCGTTTTACAAATAAAAAAGGAGTGGAGGAAACAACGTCGCTCCACTCCTTCTTTAGATTTCATTTCTATATTATAACAACTTTACGGCACTTTTATTCAAAGTTAAGAGAATAAACCATTGATTGTTGCCTCGGGTATGGCGCTATAAGTTGTGTTAGTATCTGTGTTTACAGAGGTGTATGTCCTATTTACAATAGAAGTGACCCTTCCGTATGAGTCAACCGTTATCTGTGGAACAGAAATAGTCGTGCCGTTCGTGCCGTTCACGTTCGCAGAAGGCCCGTAGGAGCCACTGGTGACGCCAGAAGAGCTTAAGCTGAAGGTTGTACCGCTTAAAGTCAGACCGGTTCCAGCATGATATTGGGTGTCTGTGTTCGTGTTCGGAGGCGTTGCCCATGTGCCGTCGCACCTTAAATAACGGTCGTTCGCACCTGCTGAAGGAGCAGGAGCATAACCAGCTATACCTGAATAAGAAGCGGTGCTACCAGTCAACTGCCTCCAAGTGTCTGTAAACACGGCATTTGCAGGGACCGTCTTGTTAAGAGAATATGAGCAGGCTGTGGGTTTGCCATCGCTAAAATAGACAGGAACAGTTCCACTACCAGCTGAAGTTGAAAGTTTAGTCGCTGTAGTCGCGCTACCAGCAGTGGTTGCGCTGCTTGCGCTACCGGCTGAAGTGGCATACCTTACGCTCTTCGTAGAGTCAGCGGTGTTGTCAACATTTCCAAGACCGACGTCTGTTTTTGTAGGCTTATCATCGCTTGTATATATCTTATACCAATCGCCCCAAGCAGCGGCACTTAAATCTGCGCTTCTTAAAGCAAGGCGAGGATGAGCGTCTGTGTTGTATCCGAAAGCAAGCTGATATCCGTTTCCTCCAGAGGTCTCGCTCCAAGGAGCTACAGACATAAGTCCACAGTATGTCCCGCCAAAACCAGTTGGAGATCCAATTGTTGAAACGCCTTTAAATTCAGCTGTGATACTACTCTTTGTGAAAGACTCATCTTTAGGTTTTGAATTAACGTCTCGTGTATCTTTGAACTTTAATTCGCTTGATTCATTGGCAATAGAAGTATAACCAGCACTATTCGCGTAATTGACAGAAGCATTTGAATAAGGAGTACATGCGACAGGAACTCCGTTGCTGAAATATACCGGGGTTGTAATTCCACCAGCATTTGTATTTAATTTATTTGCAGAGGTCGCAGCGCCTCCCGGGGTTGAAGACCCAGCATAGTTATGCTCGTGACCTACCGCACTTGCACCAACGTCGCTTGCTGTCAACACAATATTAGAAATAAGGGCTTTGTTGTTGACAGTTCTCGAAGTCGGCACGTAGTTTGCAAACTTCTCGTTGAGGATCCTACCTTGGTTGGCAGAAAGAGATTGGTCTTTCGCTGTTGAGGTAAGATTATCAACACATGGCCTCCAGGTGTCTGTCGTCTTGGAGTCGGTTGAAGTGATTGTGATGACACCGTTGGCGTCCGCCGAGACTGTTGTGGCTCCAGCGCCTTTGATCTGATGAGAGTTCCTGACTCCACCGTTCTCAACCAGGTTCAAGAAGGTTGTGCCGTTTGCGGTTGCAGAATTGGCAACGGCAGAGCTAGAGGTTCCCACAATAAGATTTGAAGTGTAGTGGGTATCCGCGCCAGGAATACCAAGAGCAGTGATATCTGACTTCGTAACGGCAGTGGCTCCTGTAACGTGGCCTGCGTCGTTTGTGGTTATCTTGTATAGACCACTGGCATATGCTGAACCGTGCTTGTCAGCGTGGGCCTTTGCCGCCGATGCCCAAGAGTGAGCCTCGGCACCTAGATTACCCTGATATGCAGTGGAAGAAGTTGTGCCGAGAGCGAGGGAGTCCGAGATGACAACATATTTTGAGCCACCCCAGCGATAGATTTTATTAGTAGAGGTGTCAGTGTAAATCTTCCCTGTCTCGCCTGCCGTTGGGAAGTTGTCAACACTGTCATACTCAAGAACGTCGTCAACATAGCTAGGAAGAAGGCCGGAAGGAATCTCTCCTGTCAGTTGAGTACCAGCATTGACTTGTCCGCCAATCTCACTGAAATTGTAGCTTGGCTTGCTAGAAGCCTTGGCCCAAGAGTAGACGTCCGAAGCGGGCATGCTTGAAGGGAAGTCACTTATCTTACTCTTGGTAATAGATGGGATATCGTTCGCAACAAGCTTGCGGAAAGTGGCAGGTCCAGCAGCGCCGTTAGGGCCAGCAAGGACTGTGTTGGCAGTCCTGCTTTCGTTCATATTTAAATATTGAGTGTGAGAGTGAGATTTAGGAGCATACCTATTGTCACACCCAGATAGAAAAGTCTTTAGTCCATCCAAGTCAAGGAAAGCCATAGATTCTTATCCTCCTTTATTCCCCACCTCTTTTAGAGGTAGAGTAAATCTAAAAATCAAATTTATCGCATCCTCCGATAGAGCGGGGATAACGGAGCCATATAACTTATGGTTATAGAGAGAAGAGGCTTAATTCGCCCCTTCTCTCTATTTTTTTTATTTGAACAATGCGTTGATATCTGTATCAGAAATTTTACTATACGTAGTGTTTGTGTCTGTGTCTGTCAACGCAATAGTCGCATTGCCGGACTGGTTTAAAGTGAACGAGCCTTTTGAGACACCGTTCTGGGTTATCGTGATAGTGCCGTTCCCCACGTTTGGGATCGTAGGCTTGTTGCTTAAGTCGTTATAGCTACCAGACGTGGCGACAGTCGAGAACGAAGGCTTGCCGGACACGTTGCCCCAAGCAACCGAATTTGCCGTCGACGCAGTGCCCGCACTGGTGGCACAAGAGGCCAAGCTACTTGTATAAACAGGCGTCACAGAAGCTACGAATGTTCCAAGACCAAACTGGAAGTACTTTGTTCCAGCAACATCAATCAGTGTTACAGAAGGAGACTCGTAATCTCTAACCGGCTTATAGTAAAGTTCATAAGCATTGGAAGAGTTCTTGACAGCAACGACATTGCTTGCATAATCTAAACTGTTGAGCGACACCCAAGTAAGGATTCCGGAACCAAGAGTCCCTGCGGTGCCACCATTTCTAAACTCAAACTTTAATAAACCTAAAACAGAAGCACCTTCTGTCATACCGAATGACAGAGTGCCCGAGCAATAATCCCAAGCAGGGGCAGACGACAAATCAATAGTAGCAAACTTCAAGTACTTACCCTTGTCTGTATTACTGTTTGAGCGTAGGATTATCTGCTTGTTTATATAAGTTGTTTTAGAAGTTCCGTCACCTTTAACAAGAGAAAGCGATTGTCCGTCCGAACCTATATCTTTAAGGTACGTCTTATGAATCGGGTTTCCGCCTGCGTCGTTCGTCGCTTTTGTGGCGTAGTTGACGGAGGCACTTGAGTAAGGCGTGCAAGCAACTGGGATGCCATTGCTAAAGTACACAGGGGTTGTTGTACCGCCTGCGTCAGTATTCAGCTTGTTTGCCGAAGTTGCAGGTCCACCAGCCGAAGATGAGCCTGCGTAGCTATGGCTGTGACTTGCAGGAGCGTAAACAGACTTGTCGGTATAAGCAGCGCTTCCAAGTCCCTTGACTGCAATATCTGTAGTCGTTCCACCTGCATTGACGCTTATTGTGCCGTTTGTGGTTCCCGAGTCAATAGCCCTAACACCTGCGTTGCTGATCTGTGTACCTGAAATTGAAATTCCAGTACCAGCTGTATAGGTTGTATTGGTAGGCGTAGCCCATGTGCCGTCTCCGCGAAGGAACGACACTCTCTCTCCAGATGTTGGAGCGGGAACCAATCCATGTACGCCATTAGCACTTGAGGTGGCACCCTTCATGTCGGAGTAGGTCGTGTTATCGTCTGTTCTCCAAGCAGGCACTCCGTTGGCGTCTGTCTTCCAAACCTTGTTGGCTTGTCCGGCACCGGAGGCGACATAACCTTCACTACTTGCAGAGTTGGCTTTCCAGGTGTTAGTGTCTGTCAGTTTTGATCCAGCAGGCACGTCCATTCCAAGAGAGTAGGAGCAAGCTGTAGGCGTTCCACCATTGAGATATATACCCTTTGTTGAGCTTCCTACAGTAGCAGAACCAAGTTTTGTCGCGGTTGTTGCCGAAGTTGCAGTCTTGGCAGAGTTGACATTTGCATTTGCGATATCGGTTATCTCTGCTATTGTGTGAGTGTGAGCAGACGGAGTGAATGTCCCAGGCTTGCCTGTAACACCACTCCACGGCACACTAGAAGCAGAGCCAGCCGTGTACTCCATGTAACCCTTCGAGTTGGAGAGGTTGGCCGTGTCAACGACGATATACATTGTGCCGGTGTCAAGACGCTTGACTGTGTCGCCAAGCTGGACAGTAGCGGTCGTCAAAGCATACATGGCAGTCTGGTCTTTGACTGTCACAAGCCTCTCAAGAGCTCCAGCTGGAAGCCTGTCGATTGAGATTGTGCCGCTTGTGATCTTGCTTGCATCAAGGCCAGGTATACGCTCTGTGGAAAGCACACCGGAGCTTACCTTGCTGGCATCGACAGAGGTAATCGTCGAGTTGCCGTGGGTGTGAGAGTCGTTGTTGACGCTGACGTTACCGCTTGAGTCAACAGTGATATCCGTGCCACTCTTGACAAGACCGGCGGTAGAGGAAGTTGCGATTCCATATGTATGGTCGTTCTCGGCTCCCCATGTCGCTGTGCCGTCTGCACTCCAACGTAGAATCTGCCCTGAACTGCCCCCCGAGGGGATATGCTTGTTCCCGCTTGATGTCGGGTGAACGTAGTTGTTTGCATTGGTTGCTATGCCGTCTAGCTTACTCTTGTCAGAGGACGACATAAAGCCATTGGCTGATGTGGTCGCAGCAGAGTGAGTGTGGTTGCCAGAAGCAACTGTATTAGCAGAAGTTCCGACAGGAAGACGTCCGTAGGCGACGGTGCCTTGAGAGATGTTGTTGGCGTTAAGGTTCGTCAAGGAACCTGCTTCGCCAGAGAAACTAGAAGCCGTCACCTTCTTGGGGAAGATTGCATTCTGGTCTGCGTCCCAAGAGTAAAGATGGCCGTTGGAGAACATGTAGTTTGGATCACTCCAGTTGGTGTTGCCATAAATACGGATGTCACCTATTGTAGCGTTAGACGACGCCCATTCAGAGTTTACTTTTGTATAGTAGAAAGTAATTCTATAGGCGTAGGTGTTGGACGTTTGACTAGATCCACCACCAAAAGTATATCCAGGCAAACCTATGCAGTTTGGTCCACTCCAACCAGCTACAGGAACGTTTGTCCTATAAGTCTTAAATGTGGTTTTCGCACCAATAGTAGAATATTCTATGTCAACAGCGACACTATGTCCACTTGTAGACACCCAAAGATATAACATTAAAGCATTGGAATAGCGGTCTATTGGGTTTACCGTAATGCGAATCTTATTGGAAAGAGATGGCGTGCCTGGACTCACGGCAGAAGAGTTCCTGCCTAGGAACAATCCTCTTTTTGTTTGATTGTCTGTTCCTGCATCTACCCAAGTCTTACCGCCGTCTGTTGTCTTCTCAATAACAATCGCGTCCGCTGGCATGAAAATAGTCTTGTTTTCAAGAGAGCCTGAAATTGCACCAGAGTAGATAGGAGGGACGCTTCCTTGAGTGTTCCTACCAGAACCATAACTGTTAACTGCAAATGCGTCATGATCATGGTTTACCTTCGCATACACATAGTCCGCTTGAGACCTCATGTATGACCATAAAGCAGAGATAGGACGACGAACGAACTCTGCTGTTCCATTTACGTCTTGAGCGATATAGTAGTTAGACCCAGATGGAGTCACAGTCGCCGTATCAAGCAGGTTTAACGCTGTGTAAACTCCTATCCTTGTATTATCAACTTTATTACCAAGGGCCGTGTTAATTACCTTGTTTTGTACTGGATTTGTAGAGGAGCTCGATAGAGCCGAGTCAACCGTGGTAGCCTTCGTCAAGTCAAGCCTTTTCCCGTTGGCATCGACATAAAGAGTCGAAGTGTCGGTAGCCACCAGGACGGCACCATCAGTAATTGCCTTCTTATCAACATCGGCCTTCGTGCCTCTAAAGACTTTTAGTTTTGCCATTTGAGAGGTGTCCTTTCACTTTTGTATAACCCCTAGCAACAGGGATATTCAGACAAAAGATTCTTGTTCCCAGGAGTTATAAAAAAAGCGGAGGGCGGTTTCCCGCCCTCCGCCATTAAGAGAGAAAAAATGAAAAGCGGAAGGCTCTTTCTCTACTCGCCTAGATCCTCCCACGAAATAAGATCATCGGCATATTTCTTGGCATTGGCCTCGGCTGTGTCAGCCTTGGACTTTGCGTCAGAAGCAGCAGCGGTGATGGCAGCTTGCTTGGCCGCATCTGCCTTTGTGGTAGCGTCAGTCGCAGCGGCAGCTTGAGCCTTGGCAGCTTCGCCAGCAGCATCGAAAGCAGTTGTGTTGACATAAGCGGCGCTACCTAGACCATGAACCTTGACGTCCTTGCCGTTGACTGCGATTGTGCCGTTAGCGGTGCCCTCGGCGACAGACTTAACGGGAAGCTCAACCCTTGTGACAGTGATGACACCGTCTGTCTGGGAAACGGCGGACACATAGTTGTCAGCAACGGCAGCGTCAGCCTTGTCGAGAGCCTGAATCTTGGCAAGAGAGTCGGCCTTGGCAGCGGTTAGAGCGTCGTTGGCCTTGCCCTCGGCGAAAGCCTTTGTGGCGTAGTCGGTGAGGTCAACCTTGGAGTCGCCGACAAGCTCGAACTTGCCGTTGACAAGCATGTACTCCTTGTAGTTAGAAGCCTCGGAGCCTTCACCGGTGCCGACCATGTAGATGGTGTCCTCGTTGGCCTCGCTGACATCAGGAAGCGCGGTGACAATCTGACGCTTCAGGTGGTGGGCACCAGCAACGGCAGTCTGGATGGCGGTATCAGTCTGTGTCTTTGTGTAGGCGTCAGCGATGCCATAACCGGCAAGAGTGGTGGCCTTTGTGGCCTTCTTGGCAATCTCACCCTCAAGAGTGGTCTTGGCTGTGTCGGTGTAAGCCTTGGCATCAGAGAGAGCCTTGCTGATAGAGCCAACGCCAGTGCCGTTGATGACACCGATGGCGGCTTCGTTGGCACTAGCCTTGGCCTCGACGGCGGCTAGACGGTCATTGAGCTTGCCAGCGTCGAGCTTGCTGATTTCAGTGGCGACATAGTCGACGACAGCCTTTGTGGTGGCCTGCTCGTCAGCGGAGCCCTTGCCTGTAATGGAAGCGGGGGCAGGCTTGACGATGGTGACAAATGCTGTGCCGTTCCAGTACTTGGCAGAACCATCCTTGGTGTTGACATAGATGGTGTTGACCTCACCTGTGACAGGATAAGTCGTGCAAGTCTCATATAGACCGCCAGTGAAGGGAACGTCGCCCTTGTAGATCCTACGAGAGTCTGTAATGAAATAGAGGGTTGAAGCGGAATGCTCTGCTAAACCGTTGTACTTGGATAGAGAGCAAGAAACAAATTTAACTGCACTGGTAGCCAATTTAATCTCCTTTAACTTTACGCAGGGATGTCTTCCCATTGAGTCATGTTTGCGACTGCTAGGTATTTGGATAAAACGCTATCCCATTTATATATAACGTCTTCGTCGACGTATAGAGTGTTATCTGACCCGACTTTAGGAAAATCTTCCAAAGAACCACAAAAGATAGGGTTAAGGTTCTCTGGGGTCAGTTGCCACCATCCATCCTTACCGTAAGACCAAAGGATGTGTGTCTCTTGCACATAGTAAGTCCCTTGAACAGGAGCAAGCATTGCCGTCCTATCAGCTTCGGTGTCAAGGATGGTGAGGTTTGAATATGAAACCCTCAAGCCATGAGAGTCCATATATATGGTGTGGGAATCTCTTACAAAAATCATCTGTCCTGTGACGACGGGGATGGTAGAGAGCTTCCCCTCTGTTGTCTCGTACAGTTTTACAATAGAGTTGTTTGGCATCTCCCCTCCTCCTTATTCGACATAGGTTATTGTAAGAGCTTCTGTTATTTTATTTGTGACATAATCTGTCACTTTTATCTGCTTGCCGTTCTCGTCCTTACCGGTGTCGCCGATAATGGTATCTATAATGGAGCCAGCAGTAGAGCTGAAGAAGCCGTCAACATAAGCCTTGGCTTCACCCAATGCGTCGTCCGCCTTGATCTTGGCGTACTTCTTTGCCTCGACAAGAGAAGCGTCGACTTCATCTTTTGTGGCAAAGTTGGAAGTGTCGATCTCATTGTCGCCAAGCTTCTCGAACTTGCCTTCGACAAGGACGTACTCGTCGTAAGACTGATGCCCGGCCTCGTCTGGGTTGGCTTTCGGCACCATGTAAATGACGGTCTCGCTTGCCTCTTCAACTGGCGGTAGCTCTTCGACTATCTTCCTTGTGATATGGCCGACGCTCGCTACAAGAGCCTTGGCTTCATCATAGGAGATCTTTGTGGACAACTTGCCGTCTATGTCCTGTTTGAGTTCGTCAATCGCAGGCCCGATTTCAACGTCGTCAAAGATCATCTTGAAGTCTGTGCCGTTGAAGATATAACCCTTGCCGTCAGAGGTGTTCAGATAGACAACGCCTTGCTCGGCGTTCTCTTTCTCGGGAAGCACTTCGACGGGTTGAACGTAGTTCTTCACAAGAGCAGTGTTGACGTTCAGCTTGTCAAGTGTAAGATGGCCTTCTGTGCCGTTTATGACATATGAATCAAAACTGCCGTCCGCGTTGCGAACTTTTATTGTCTGACCTGGATACGCTTTCCCGCTTGAAAGGTAGGTATTCGCACCATCAATAGACTCATGGACTTCCGAAGCGTCTAAAGGTATTGGGTTCAAACGTTCGTAAGACCTAAACGTCGATACTGTAGCGCTCATTAACTACCTCCCCTCAAGAGTGAACTCGAATGTCATTCCGGTCGTTGGAGAACAAGCGACCTGAAGACAATAAACGTCATATTCTGATGCAGTATACCCATCTACACCCTCAACCATTGCGGTTGTTTTGTCAAAACAGTCAAGAATTTCAGATTCTCCTGCTTCAAGATAAACGGCGTTTGTGACGACAACGGAACTCGGCACACACAACATAACCCACTTTTGTCCAGGCTCCATCTTGACCTGCACGGCACTCTTGTCTTCAATGTCAGGGCCAGACGGCAAACCTCTCACAAAAGCAGATGTGATTTCTTCAGGGGGATCGTCGATTCCGCCTCCGTGGAACATCGCTTTTATAGGAATGTAAACGAGCGGTTTTGAAGCTATTTGACCAGCTTCTATCTTGTTTGTGCCGTCTTCCTCGCCGAGGTTGTTGAGCTTGAGGTCGCTTGCCTCATAGGATGCTTGCACATCGAACGACGTCTTCTCCTCAAGCCTGAACTCCGGGATGTGCTGTTCGATTGTGTCCTTGAACGCGCCGTATATCTTGTCGCCGTTTTCAAGGACGTCTATCGAGACAAGCCTGCCAGCCTCGTTGCGAGTGAACGCAGCTTCTATCGTCGGCGAAAGGACTGTGCCGATTTCGTATCTGCCTGGCTTGTCGTCAGACGTCACTTCTGCAACCAGTTCAGGCTTCTTATACTCGGGGTGGACGGCTCTTTTGACGAGCTTCTCAAGGAACTGCTCGAACGACAAGCCTGTCTTCAGCGTGTCGCCATCCTCTATCCCGCCGATAAAACCGTTGCTTCCCAAGTTGACTTCTATCTCGTTCTTTGTCCTATCGTCGTAGCCAAGGGGTATGGCGTTCTTGTCTGCGTCGATGTAATAAAGAACGTTCTCGTCAGAAGAGACTACGAAGTCGTTCTCGTTGACCTTGCCTTTCTCGATGTTGGCCTGAATCTTCTCGGTCGGCCCGTGGAAGAAGGAGATTTTTTTATCTACAGCCATTATGAAAACCTCCCCTCTTTAATCATCGAGTTCGTTCATATATAAAGCAAACTCTCCAGCGATAAGGTTGTTGACTTTGTCTAAAGCCTCTTGTGCCTTATCCTCTGCTCTGGAAACGGTGTCCTTGATGTCAGAGACATCTAGTTGGAAGTCTTCAAACAGCTTCTTCTGATAGTTGAACTCATCAAGCATGTCGTCCTTGAGCGTGGTCAGGTCAAGGATCGCCTGTTGGAAATCAGAGTAGTCGTCCGTCACCACAAAAGACGAGCCGTCGTTTGGGTTCTGTAGCACGTGGACGGTGAAGTTGTTGCTTGGGGCGATGCTTACGTCGTCGACTATCTCTAGACGGCACAGCACGGTCCCCTCGAACAACATGTCTTTAGGCCAGTGAATCTCCCAAGTGGACGGCGTGTCGCTCACCTTTGTGAGAACGTTGTATCCCTTGACTTTCCTGTCTTGATGAATCCAGTTTAAATACACTTTTGAGTTTGGACAGAGTTGGCATCCTGCCTTTTGTGTGAACACCACCCTTAAGGTACAGCCGTTCACATCACCAGCGCCAGCTATGACAGGAGAGCCTATTTCTTGGTCCAAAGACTTCAACTCAATCGTGAAGGTCTTCAATTCTTGGCTCATTTAATCTCTTCCTCTCCGTGTCATAGAGAACAGGCTCACCGCTTGTCTTCACGAGGGGGAGCGCCCTTAATCTGTCCATCAAGCCGTCGATGAAACTGTTCCCTCCATGACTTTTATATGTGGCGTATCTATTTTCAAGACTGTCCATCGTTATCTCGTCTATCTGATGTACGACATAACAGTGGTAATGATACTTGTCTATAATGAACACCCTTGCGCTGTATAGAAACTGCTCTTGAATGTCCACTTGCGAAGACTCCATGTCAAGTATTTTTTTTTGAAGAGAGTCTTGTTTTTCCGACAAAGAATGAATCTCGTCCTGAATTGACTGAACCGACTCGCATAAAGCGTTCACGTTGTCGGAAAGTGTGTTTATCTTCTGCTCTATCGTCTCATGCTCGTCAATAATTTGCTCGGTCTCTGAATCTTTTCGGAACTTGCCTTTTATAGCCTTATATGCCCAAGACAGAGCTTCCCCGAGAGACTTTGCGCACATCAGCACGAGGATTATTATAATAACTACATCTCCGAAATTATATTGACCAAGCAGTTGGTTAAAAGGCTCCACTTTTACCCTCCTGAAACTTGTCAAATTCGGCAAATCTACTTATTAGAAAAAAAGAGGGAAATAACAGTGTGTATTGCCCAGAACAATAAAAAACCTCCCCGACAAGCAGGGAGGTTTCTTTTAATCCTTCTTGGGGCAAGTGTACGTCAAAGCCTGTTCGGAGTCTTTGATACCGCTTGTTGTCGGGTCAACAACGACGCCCAACATAGAGAGCACCATAAACACGGTTGTGATGACTGTGGTGGCTGTAGACTCAACTCCTGCCAAGTCTAAATCCACACCGAACAAAGAGGCCATAGACACAGCGAAAGAGCCTATGACACCTACAAGGCCGATCCAGAACGACTTGTTCTTTAGACGGACTGTCCAGTTAATGTTAGCCATGGCAAATCACCTCCTCTCCTTTTAATATTTTAAATTAAGAGCGAGGGGTAAACAAGCTTGAAACTTGTCCTTCAGGTATTGCATTTATAGAAGCAGTTATTGTTGTCGTGGATCCCAAAGTGAGCGTCTTTACATCCGACGTCACATCCCCGTCTGAAAATTGAATATACATGTTTCTCGGAATAGCGTTAACCTTTGCATCTATACTGCTGTCTATATTGCTCTTTGCCTCGGAACTTAACTTGTTGTATGATAAGGTTCCGTCTGCTACCTTATCTCCGGTGATACTGCCGTCTGTTATCTTGTTCCCACTTATATTACTAGGAAGCTTGTCTTCCGTCAAAGTCGGGATCATATCTAGAGGGAAGACTCTAATGGGAACGGTTACAGTGTCAACGTCCAGGTCTCCCGTTCCTATAATATAGCTATTGTCTGAAGAAGGAAGATTTGCATTCGCAATTCTGACGGAAAAAGCAGTAATGCCTGGCTTGTCAGAAGACCCGCCGTTTATTGGTTTTGCAAAAGTAACATTTCCTTTAAAGACTATGTCGTCTGAAGATGTTTTAACACCGCTTTCATTTTTCGTCGTCCAAAGGGTGTTGTCTTTGACACCTTGAGGTGTTATAGCTGTCATTCCTCTTTTAGCGCCAAGAACGCTGTTGGTTTTTTTATCAACTAAATCATCAGTGAGCCATACAACACCTTGGGTTTTATCTGTTGCATCAAACGGAATGTATAAAGGCCACACTTCATTTTTGCCATTTACTTTTACCTGTGTGTTGGCAAAAAAAGGAGGGAGTTTTTCATTCGGGACTCTTTCCTTTTTTGAAGACCAGTGCCTTGATGTATAATCATAATGAATCTCTGCCATATTACTCATCCTCCAAAGTCGTATAAACAATATCTATAACAGTCTCGGGAGGAAGGTCGCAAAGAGCTTCTATTGTAAACGTCTCTTCTTCCACTCCGTCAAACTCAAGAACATTATGCTCATTCAAAAGGTATTTATGCTCATCGGTTCCAGGTTTAGAAGAAGAGCCAAGCACTTGTAACCAAGGAGAACTGTGTTCTTTTTTGAGGTCTTTCACCGGCCATTGTTTCGGGACATGAAGACCGATGTGAACAAAAGTACAGTTGTTATCACCGGGAGGAGAGATTGTTGTAACAGTCCCTTCTTTTATGGGACCTACGATTTGTGTCATTTTCATGACATCTCACTCCCACCAATTTGTCTTTTTTGGAATATAGGTTACATTTTTGGCTTTCTTGAAATACCACCCATTGGGGACGTTATTCACACCGTCTGACACAGAGAACTTTGTTCCTCCACCATTAAAAGTGCCGACATAGTACCATCCATTAGCATCCTTGTTATAATCCCAAGCAAACACCCAGGTCTCTCCCTTTTGGTTCCGATAGGTGCATACTTTGCCATCTACCTTACCAGAAGCAATCGTGTAGTTGGTATTTAACGTGGTAACAATTTCGCTAGGATCAGAAGCATTTGAGCTGAACCCCTCATCTTTATTATTGAGGTCTCTTCCAACCAAAAGTCCGCTTTGATCTTTTATCGCTCCCAGGTCTTTCCAGTTTAATGTTTTCGTGTTAATATCAGGGAAAGCTTTTGATTGAAAGCCCTGTTTATATCCTTCAGCGCCCAAAGCGTCTCCTTTACGAGCTTTAGAGCTACTAAACAAGGCATAAAGGCGATTGCTTTTTCCTTCGCCAATGTCTGAATATAAATCAACTATCTCATTAACAGTAAAAGACTCCGTCGTAGACTCTAACTTTCCTGTATTGTTATTGATTCCAGTCGTTGTGCAGTCAACCCTAGCACCATTTGTGTTAGTTTCCGAGAATGGAGCAGTGGAAACTTTGACTGAATCGCCTTTTGCTCCACGAGGAATCTTAAATAACAATTTGTGAGCGAAAGGATGGTTCTCTCCTTCGGGCCAAGCTACTTCTTCAATAACCGGTTGAGTACCAGGATCAAGAGCTTGCGCTGTCGCTTCAAAGACGGGGTACGGAATTTTAAAACCGACAAGAGTTTCAGAAACGGCAAACTTGTTATTTCCTTTCCCATAGGGATACGCGATGTTTACCCAAGTATACTCTATATCATCAACGAAAGTGTTCGCCCCATCCCATCCTTTGACAAGGCTTCCATTTGGAATACTAAATGATTCCACGTCAATTGCCGGTTTGTTTTCGTCTGGATTTTCTGCGTAATCTTGGTAGAGTTTACCATCAAACGGCCAGGTTCTTATTTCACCGTTACCAAACTCTGTTTTGATATAGTTTTTAACATTATCGAAAGGTTTAAAATCAAACCCAGGAACACCAGACTGTGGACCGACAACTTGTCCAACGTACTTGGCGTCACCAGTCCCGTTTCCATACTCTGTGCCACGCTGGTATATCTTACCGTTATCGAAGTCGTTCTTGTTCTCTGTGTCGATAATGCAATACTCGCCGTACCATACGTCTTTATACTCTGGCCCTTTTTGGAATGCTTCCTGCATCTCTTTGATAGAGACGAATTGAGCTTTAATCACAAAAGGCGAGCCAGGACGGCCTCCATAAATAGAATCCATATAAAACTACCTCCTTTTGCTTTTAAGCTCCCGTGTTTTTGCTTGCAGGGCCAAAATAATCTATTGTGAAGTTGTTGTTCCAATCATTGTTGTTTACAACGACTCCAAGCGTCTCAACCTCTACAGCGTCTTGCTCATAGAAACCAGAGTTGCCGACACGTATAGGTTCTCCGTTGATGCACATCAACAAACCAGGCCTGCCCCATACGCCGATCTTTGTGATGGAAGACATGACTCCTCTGTCTTTCAGAGTTGGAACAAGGTCGTTCACAATCTTGAGAGAGCAGTCGCTCTCGACAACGCCAAGCTGTCGTCCCTTACCAGTGATAGAGAACGACACTTGCTCGTCAATTGCCTCCCTAACGATCTCGGCGCACACGCGGTCGAATGTGCCGACAAGCGGCCTGAACGTTATGTCAAAGATGCCGTAGGCGTCCTCGGAATTGGAAGCCCTCCAGCTGGTCGTCACAATAGCTTGAGAAAGTGCCATCCAGTTGTCATTCCAACCAACTCGTACTTTTCTTCTAGTAAGAGTGTCTGTTGAGTCAAAACTCTCTGTTTTGTCAGTCTTGCTTCCTTGAATTTCACCATCAGGGACACTTGACCTATACAGCGAATACGTTATATTACCAGAGGTGTCTTTTTTGTAATACAGCTTCTTGTCTTGGGGAGTCGTCTTATCTGTTTTCTCTTCGACTTCCCCAGTAGCGATAAGCTCTCTGCTAAACCATTGCGCCTTCGTTTCTTTTTCGGTAGAAGTAGAGTTTTTCTTGTTGACCCCATAAAGATAGACTGCCAATATTTTTTGTTGAACATAGTTGTTCTCGTTAGAGGACCACTTCGGCAAATGAACGGTATCAAGATATTGGTAGTTGTCGTCCATGTCCTTCTCGTTTGTCGCACTCGACCGAAGCGTCAAACGAATGTCTATATCTGTCGTAAGGTCTCTTCTTACCTTCAGCGTGAAGTGATAGTCTGTATCCTTGTCAAAGAATGTACTGCCTTTGTTGGCAGATAGTAAATTTGAGTCTTCTTTTTTTATTGCAAAACAACGCTCGTTGAAGCCATCTATTTTTATCATGTCAACTTTAAGTGGGATACTATCCCCGACACATCCTGTGCCGCTAAACCTATACTGGTTCATGACATTTTTGCTCATTTTGTCTCCTTTAGAACCTCTCTACAAGCTCGGTTGCATTTACCGTCATCGTAGAGCCAGTCCCCAAAGTATAAGTGACACTCTTAACGATGTAGTCTCCATAAGTGTTTGTCGTTTTGTCTTTGACAGACACCCTTATGTTTGGCTCAAGATAAAAAGCGGGGATTGCTGTTATAGACAGTGTCCTCTGGTAGCCTGTATGAAGATACAGCTCATACTTTATCCTATCAAAAGCACCGTTCTTATATCCACCTGTTGCCAATGCTGAATATATCTCTTTTGGTGCGATAGACCAGCGCTCTCCCTTGCTTTCTAATTCTTGAGCAATTTTATTGCCACTCTCTGTATTCTTTTCAGCATCTACGAACACAATGTCTGGTATGTTCGGCTGGAACAGACAGTTTATGTCGTTGTCCACAACCACGTCAGACCTACGGCCAATGGCTGGCACAGCGTACTCGCCAAGAGAAGATGTGCCTGCATCAATAAAATCCAAGAACATGTTTCCATCAGTCAACGACGCAAGAGTGACAGGGTTCTTTTTATCGTCGTCCCCGATAAACTGTTGCTTTTCCAAGTCGTATATCTGCGTCCATCCCGCCGACAATTCCTCGAAGTAATATCCTTTGTCGGTGCCGTTCGTCCTGGCGTACTCTCCTTGCAAGTAGAGCTCCGTCCTCCAGTCCTCTGCGACGTATGGCCCTTTTTCGTCGTAAACATGAACAACGTCAAGCTTCTCGTACTCTTCGCCGTTCCATTTAGCACAGCTTGGCTCATATTTGTAACATGGTTCATAGTCGTACTTATAGCTCTTACCACCCGTTAGCTCTTGGCCTTCAGCCTTTGATGGGTCTGTTTTAAATATCTTTATTGTGGCAGAACTTGCAGAGGTAAGCTTGTCAACATTTTCACCCTCGTGTGGTACTTTGATATGCTCAAATTTATTTGGCTTATAATATTCATAGAAGTCAGACGATGGGTCGCTTATCAACTCATAACCTATCGGCCTGCTGACATAATACAAAAGCCTGTCAACGTCCTTCTCTGCGTTCTGATACTTATATTCTTCGCCCTCGATGCCTTTAGCTTGATATTTAAACGATTTATCATAATAGATAATGTCAAGAGTGCCGATATCGGGTAACGGCACTGCATCGGTTTCTTCCCCGCCAATCTTTTTGGGATTGCTGTTGTAAACCTTTGGAAAGCAGGCTTTTGTCTGGTTCGTATCGGAATCCTTGTATAGGACGACTCCTTCGCGAGGTGGATAAGTGAACGCCTTCCTCTTCTCGCTCCAGTACGTCTTGGGGGGAATCTCATCAATAGCAAGGTGGTATCTAACCGGATAGCTCACGTCTGACACGGTGGACTTCCTCAACCCCTCGACGATATAGTCGTTCTTTATGTTGTCGTAAGAAGGGTTGGAAGATATGTTTATGATGTTCGTGCCGTCCGAGAAGGCATAAGAACTCTTGGGGGCAGTTGTGTTCATCAGATATGAGTTCTTCGTCATATCCGCAATGGCTGTTGTGGCATAAGTAGTGTTGACGTAATTCTTGATTTCCCTGAAGTGGAATATGCCGAACTCGTCATAGAAATATTCGTAGTTGCCGAGATACGACACTATCTTGTCCAGGACGTCTGTCACCTTGCTACCTGCGTTCAAAGTCAGGTCGCTTGTGTATACAAAGTCGTCGTAGACATACCCACAATCGTCGCCTTGCTTCACCTCGATGAAGTCAGCGTTCTCGTCTGGTTTCTCGATGGTGGCAGTGTAGTAACTAAAGACGCCGTCCTTGTATGTCTTCACAAGGTACAGCACGTTCTCGGCAGTCCAACGGACCACACGGCGAATCTTCAAGTCAACATCCTCTATCACGATGTTGCACAGATCCTCGCCGCCGAAGTGGTTAACGACGTTCTCTATAAGCTCATAGACAGTCACTTTCTGTGAGATGAACTGTCCAGTAGAAGACTGTGTGTCTATAGAGTCAAAGATGGTAGAGGCGGGGATTATGCCTCCGACATCACCGTTGAGCATAGACATCTTGTCTCTCAAGTTCAACGTCAAAGAGACGGAAGAGGATGCCGAGGAGGACATGGAAGCCTTGTTTATAAAGAAGACACCTTGAGGGAACCACAGTATCGGATACTGGGTCCACTCGTCGGTGTCATTCTTTACGCCTAGTTCCACAAACACTTTCTTGTTCAAAGAGAAATCCATGTCCAACGACGTGGCATCATATTCCCCTCCGTCAAGGTTGACGGTAAGGGTCATCGTCCTGCGAACGGAAGACGAACCGTCTTTTGTCATAGAGCCGTTCGTCACAATGCCCTGAATCTCTTTCAATGGCTTTTCAGCCCAGTTCAGCAACGTTATGCGAATGTATTGCCGTTGGTTGAGGGCTTTGTCTATCTTGTAGAAGAAATTAGTCCTCTTCTGCGCATCAGACAATGTGCCAGAAGATTGGAGGTACTCATATACTCTCCTCATACAAAAGCTCCCTCCAACCTATCCGCCAATCA
>OQVR01000018.1_pt1 | contig 53981 bp, 65 predicted proteins | sample 1691521 | NCBI WGS metagenome assembly OQVR01 (sample SAMN03418256, study PRJEB22391) | human gut metagenome | biome: human-gut; feature: organic feature; material: feces | host: Homo sapiens | place: Tanzania | collected 2013-01
CAAGCCTCGGCTTGAAATCAGACATGCCACAGCACTAACGACAGGTGCGAAGCACAGGCATCGCTAAAAGGCTGTTTTTTATGTTTTTTGTTTCTGTGTCCCCAGTATTTATCTACTGAACCGGAAAATCCGCTGACCAAAAAAAGGGAGGACTACGAAAAGGAATAAAAAGCAAAAGTCCTGTAAATCTTTCGATTTACAGGACTTTGCGGAGAGAGAGGCACTAAGACCCGCAATCCTTTCTGATGTCAGAAAATGCCAAAAACCTAACACACAGGGTTTTTCATTTTTATTGTGGTGTTTTATAGTGCCACACAATGCCATTTTGTCCCTTTTAATTCGTGTACATTTTCGTGTACGCCGTTTTTCTTTACTTATTTTCGTGTACACCGGACTTTATAAATTGTTGAAGCGTTCCATCGCTTTTGCTTTCAATTCGTCAACGATTGCCATATAAGGTTTCATTGCTTTCATGTCTGAATGCCCCGTCCATTTCATAATCACCTCGGATGGGATGCCAAGTTGTAAAGCCGTGACTACAAAAGTACGCCGACCGCAATGTGTTGTAAGCAACGCCCACTTGGGAAATACTTGTTCGTGTCGTTCGTGTCCTTGAAAGTACACGATTCGTGTCGGTTCGTCAATTCCGCAAACTTGACCCATAACTTTCAATTGTGCGTTCATCTTGACGTTGGAGATTACAGGCAACGCCAAACCGCCTTTGATATTGTCATTCCTGTATTTGTCAAGGATGGCTTGTGCGTGGTCGTTGAGTTCGATGCGCAATCCGTCATGCGTCTTTTGTGTGACCACATCAAAGAAACCATCCTTGATGTCGGTGCGTTTCAGCTTGGCAACGTCCGAATATCGCAATCCGGTGAAGCAGCAGAACAAGAACACATCGCGCACACGCGCAAGGCTTTGTTGTGTCGCGGCAAATTCCCATGATTCAAGGCGTGAAATTTCGTCACGGGTTAAATATATGATTTCCTTGTTCCCGTCAACGCCTTTCATCTTGGGTTTGAATGTTTCATGCAAGTTTCCTTGATAATATCCCTTTTGATGCGCCCAGCGTAAAAACCACCGGAAGAACGCGAGATTCTTTGCAATGGTCGTGTTGCGCATATCCTTTCGCAATAGCGCGTCAACATACCCTTGCATCTTTTGTTCGGTCAACGATGGAAACGACAACTTGGCATCATACGTTGCGATATGATGCCGGAGGGCGGCGAACTTTTCAAACGTCCCGTCCGTCCATTGATTTTTCTTGCCCATTTCGCGCGTGAACATATCGAACACCTTGAAGAAGTTTTCATCCGGTGATGGCAATGTGTCGTTCAATTGCGTTTTGCGCCCGACCATATCATTGAACAAGTCTTTGATTTCGCCCGGTGTCGGCACGCGCTTTTCAATGAGTTCGTAACGCGCAAAGATTTCGTTGCAAACGGATGTCCATTCGTCAATGGTTCGGTTGATGTCATCGCACACCGGACACGATGGCAACGCGCGCATGGTGTCGGCATTCCAATCGGCGGCATCAACGTTTTGCCGCAACGGGAAATCCAACGGGCGTTCGCCATGCAACGTAACGCGCATCCGGATGGCAAGATTTGTCGTTTGCCCGGCGGCGCGCTTGTGCAATAAGAACTTTATTCCTTTTTTGATGTGCATTTTGATGAATCTTTTTTTGTTAGCATATCACCAACACCCAGCAGCAGCCACGCCGGATTCACGCCGCCATCCTTGCAGATTGCCGAAAGCGCGTCCAAATCAATGACCCGGTACGTCATCGCGTCCGTTCCCATTGTATTGCGCAGCAAAGAATATTTGGTGCGATTGAAATTGTGGTCGCGGCAAAAGCCTTTCAACCCGGTAATCTTGCCGGATTGAATCGCCAATTCAAGGGCTTGGAAAAAGCGCGCTTGGATTGCATTTGCTTGTGGGTTGATGTATTTTTTCATTTGCTTGTTCGCTTGACTTTTATTGTTTGATTCTGATTCGAGGTTTTACCTATTATATATAAGGTGGCGTTTTCGTTTACGGCAAAGTCAAATTTGATGGTCAAATCCCATCCGCGCGGTTCTTTGATTTCCGCCGTGCGTGTTCCGGGATTGTACGTCCATTTCCCTTGTGTCAAGATTTCCTTTTCCCCGTCCTTGATTTGATATTTCGTGAACGCGTCCGGGCGTGCAAATTCATAAACGCAACCCGTGCCGGATATGTCCACAAAGTAACCATCGGAACATTTATAAGCATATTCCGTCCATGTGCCGGATATGTCCGACAATACAACTTGCGGTTCATCATCATCGCCATCATCGTTCAAGGATGATGAACAAGAACAAGCCAAGTTCACCAGCATCAAGGCGAACGCCAACCATATATATTTCACCTTTCGCATAATGCCATTTTCTTTTTGTAGTTATCAACCATTTGCGTGAACAATGCTTTGTCCACGTCCGTTTCCGTTTCGCCTTTCAGCGAAGCCAATTCCAACGCATCAAAGATTTCATTCGGCATAACCGAATAATAAGACGGGTTGCCGTAATAATCGGCGACCTTGATTTTTATTGCATCCATATCATTGTTGTTTTGTTAGATTGTCAATTATAGCCAACAGGCGGTCAATGTGCGCTTGCGCGTTCTGCAAAGATGTTTCCTTTGCCGCAAGCAATTCAACCAGCTTGGAGAGTTCGGCAGTAAACCCGGCGTTTCCGCCTTGGATGTTATTGTTGCCCATCACGTTCGTTTGTTCAACGTTTCCGCCGAAATACGTTTGCGGTTTCAAGCCACGCAATAATGCGTGCTTACTTTCGGGAATTGTCGTGCCGGATTCCCAATTTTGAACCGTCCTTTCACTTACACCAAGCCTTTTTGCAAGTTCGGCTTGCGTAACGCCCAAATGTGCGCGAATTTCCTTAATATCTAAATCGTTCATAATCAATGACTTATTCAAATGAAACACTTTTTAACACGCATAAAGCGAAAATTTATCACGAAATATTGCGTGATTTCGCGAAACATTGCGTATCTTTGCAAACGTAAACGGGAAACATTGCAAAGATAAAGCAAAAATGAACGCAAAACAATAGCAAATTTACGTCATTTTTCGCGAAACACCAGCAAGAACCCCGAAATATTAACAAAATAAAACTTTCGCAACAATGATGAATTTCAACATTACAATCGTAAAGAACGATGATTTCAAGACCGTGGGATTCCACGTTTATGCAGAAAAGAAACAAATCTTTTCTTGGGGATGTGCAAGTGATATGTATTACAACAAGAGAATCGCCGTGAATCCCGAAAACCTTGACAAGGTGATGGAACTTGTAAATATCAAAACCAAGATTGCGGTTCTTGAAGAATCAAAGCATGATTGGTTTGGCATCGCAAAAGAAAATGGCGTTGACATAAATCGCGGTTACAAGTTCACCATAATTGATGAAAAAACAAATGCTTTGGGCAGGCGTATGTTGAACATCATCAATTCATTCAAGTAATAACAACCGGGGTGGCACGCCCACCCCATCAAATACTTTCGCAACAATGACAATCCAAGAATTTCAATCAAGAACACAAGTTTCGGTGGATGTTTCCGAATTTGAATCCATCACCACAATGTATATGATGTCCGATGTTGACAAGGACACATTTTGCAAGATGTGGCGCAAGATGAACGCAACACGCGTGATGGCTGCAAAGGAGCAAGCCAAGAAGCAACAAATCATTGACAAGGTGTTTTCAATGGTGATGGCAAATCCGGAATGGACGGACGTTGAACATTACAACGACATCGCCGTTGTCGTTCTATCCAGCAAGGACAAAGCCTTGATTGAATCAATCGGCATTTCGCTTGAAAGCGAACCGGACAACAACGGATTCCGTCATTTCAAAAGATTTCGTGAATTGCGTCCGGAAATCAACGCATTCTTGAAAAACGCATAATAATCACGGGCGGTTCGCGCCGCCCATAAATCACATATATATGAGTAAAGAACAATTTTCATTCAACAAAGGATGGTTGCAGTTACGCCAAGGCGATATTGCAGCGTGCCGCAAAGAATTGATGGTCGTGTTCAACGTGACAACACGCGCCGCATTCTTGCAGCGATTGAAAGGCAACGTCATCCCCAATGTGCTTGAAGCGCACAACGTGGAAAAGGTGTTTGCCAAGTATGGCATCAAAGACGTGTGGGGGGCTTGATTATGGATGCCGTGAAACTTACCAAACGCGAATCCGAAATTGCGGAATTGTTCGCATGGGGCGCAAGCAAAAAGGAAATTGCAAATCGCCTGTTTATTTCGGAACGAACCGTTGAGAATCACGCCCGGCGAATCTTTGAGAAAACCGGATGTTCAAAGGTCAACGAGTTATCCGCGTGGTGGTTTTGCACAACATTCCACATATCATTCAGCTTGTCGCCCATCAAACGCAAGTTCATCGCGCTTTGTTTCCTTGCGATGCTTATGCCAACGATATTCAACAACGACAATGTGGTTGTAAGAGTGCGAACCGCACGATGCAGAACAACCCGCGTTCAACGTTCACGCCGTGACAATGACAATGGAACGGCAGATTTTCAAATCTTATAAATACGCATAATATGGAAAAGTTTAATTCAGCAATTCAATTGGTGTTCGCCGCGTTCATTGTCCTGTTTGGATTTGGCACAATGATTCGTTGCATCATCGCCGGAAGTGATTTCTTCTATATCATCATGTTTGCGTTGATGGGAATCATCGGACGCGCAATGTTCCGGGTTTTGCTTAAAGAATACAAGGAAGCGAAATGATGGAGATTACAAGCGACACACGAATCATTGATTTAACCGTTGGGCAACTGATGGATTTGTTCGCCAAGGCGCAAGCACCAGCGACACAAGCGCAACCGAAAGAAGAAAAACGCCTTGTGTATGGTATCTCCGGAATCGCGCAAATATTCAATTGCAGCATGACAACGGCAAACCGAATCAAGGCATCCGGGCGAATAGATGACGCGATAACCCAGCACGGGCGCATCATCGTTGTGGATGCTAACAAAGCGTTACAATTATTCAACAATAAATAATATCGCAACAATGAAACAAGTAACATTGAAATCCATCACCTTTTGCAATTTCAAGGGTGAACAGGAACGGACAACGACATTCAATCCGGATGTCACGACCATTTCCGGCGGAAACGGACTTGGCAAGTCAAGACATTTTGACGCGTTCATTTGGCTTTTGTTCGGAAAGGACGCACACGACCGCAAGGACTACGAAATCAAGACCCGTATCAACGGCGAAGAATTGCACAAGTGCGAATGCAGCGTGACGGGTGTCATCGTCGTGGATGGTGAAGAAATCACCTTGAAGCGCGCTATCGTGGAAGATTGGGTAAAGCCACGCGGACAAGTTGAACAGGTGTACAAGGGCAACCACACGGAATGTTGGTGGAACGAAACCCCAGTCAATGTCGGCGAGTATGACAAGCGCATCCAAGCCATCGTTGATTCATCCGTTTTCAAGATGATAACCAACCCGGCATTCTTTGTTGGCATGAAGTGGCAATTGCAGCGTGAACAATTGTTCCAGCTTGCCGGAAGCGTGACCGATGAAGAAATCGCCGCGAACAATCCCGATTTCGTCAAGTTGTTGGATGCAATATCCGGCAAGTCACTTGCGGACTACAAAAAGGAAATGGCAGCGCGCAAGAAACGCTTGAACGAGGAATTGAAGCAGATTCAACCGCGCATTGACCAAACGCACAAGATGATGCCCGAACCGGAAGATTTCGCCGCCCTTGAATCCCAGCTTGCCGACATTGACAAGGAAATCGCCGACACCGACAACGCGATTGCGGATGTGAACAAGGCGGTTCGCAAGCAATATGAAGCGGAACAAGCCAAGCAAGCCCGCGTGAACGAGTTGACCGCACAGGCGCAACAAGTGGTGTTTGACGCTAAGACAAAGGCACTGGATGCCGCGTTTGAAGCCAACGCACAACGCCGCGAGATTGCCAACGAAATCAAGACGTTGCAATCACAACTTGACACGAACAAGCGCAATTGCGCCACAATTCAAGTTGACATCGCCCGCATCCATCGTGATATTGACAAGTGCAAGGGAGAACAAGACACGTTGCGCGAAACATGGCACAAGGAGAACGCCAAGGAGTATTCCGGCGAAACAACTTGCCCACATTGCGGACAAGCATTGCCGGATGATATGATTGCGAAAGCAAAGGACGTTTTCGATAAAGCCAAGATGGGCAAGTTGACCGACATCACGAACAAAGGAAAGCACCTTGGCGAAAAGATTGCGCAACTTGAAGCGGATGCAGCCGAAAAGCAAAAGTCCGTTGACGCGTATCGCGAGGAAAACAACGATTTGGATTCGCGCATCAAAACCGCACAAGCAACGCTTGAAACCTTACCGGAAAAGGCGACCGCCGAAGTTGTCCCCGATAATATCCCGGAATGGGTGAAACTGCAAAAGCAGATTGCCGACATCAAGGCGACCATAACAACCGACAACACGGGCGTTGACACAAGCGCGTTGCAAGCATCCAAGAAAGAATGGATGACCAAGCGCAACGATGTTTCAACCCGTCTTGCCAAGCGTGGCGCAATCGAAAGATGCAACAACGAGATTGCCGACCTTGAAGCGCATGGAAAGGAAGTCGCCCAGCAAATCGCCGACATCGAACGCGAAGAATACACGGTTGAACAATTCAACAAGACAAAGGTTTTGGAATGCGAAAAGCGCATCAACGCCAAGTTCCATTTCGTGACTTTCCGGTTGTTCGATTATACCTTGGATGGCAATCCAGTTGAAACGTGCATCCCATTATGTAATGGCGTTCCGTATGGCAGCGCAAACACCGCAAGCCAAGTGAATGCCGGACTTGACATCATCAACGCTTTGTGCGCGTTCTATGGTGTATGTGCGCCGATATTCATTGACAACCGCGAATCGGTGAATGAAATAATCCCGGTTCAATCACAAGTTATAAACCTTGTCGTGACAAACGACAATAAATTAACAATACAATGAACGAATTACAAAAACCGAATGGTGGCGCGGTCGTAATGCAGCCAGCCACAACAACCCCGGTGTTCAATTTCTTTGACCCGGTACAATTTGAAACCATGCAACGTGTTTGCAGTTTCTTTGCATCATCCGACCTTGTTCCGGAGAATTACAAGGCGACTTTGAAGCCTATCCCGCCCGGAGCAAATGAAGAAACCATCAAGGCTATAAGGGCTGAAAACACGGCAATCAAAACCAAGGCAATTGCAAATTGCATGATTGCCGTTGAGGTGGCAACGCGCATTGGCGCAAGCCCGTTGATGGTTATGCAGAACATGGCGGTGATTTATGGTCGCCCATCATGGTCATCCAAGTTCTTAATTGCAACCGTCAATTCGTGCGGTCGCTTTGAACCATTACAATTCCGTTTCACGGATAAGGGCGCATTGGGAATGGTTGATTACACCGAATATGTTTGGAATCAGAAAATGCGTTGCAAAGACCCCGTAAAGAAACAATTCGATGGAAAGAACATCCGCGAAATCGAATGTGTTGCATACACAACCAAACGCGGTTCGGACGGGATTTTGGAATCATCCCCGGTTTCAATCCGGCTTGCGATTCAAGAGGGTTGGTACACAAAAAGCGGTTCAAAGTGGCAAACGATGACAAAGCAAATGTTGATGTACCGCGCCGCGTCCATGTGGACAAACGCTTATGCGCCGGAACTTTCGATGGGTATGCGTACCGTTGAGGAACAACAGGACATTTACACCGAATATGAGGATGTAACCGCAAGTGAAGTTTCCGCCGAAAAGGAAGCAAATGCGAACAAGAAACGCATTTCACTTGGTACGGGAAGCGAAAAGCCGGAAACAGGCGAAATAAGCCACGATAATAACGCGGCAAAGGAAACGCCCACCAACAACGCAAAAGTGGCGGAAAACGCAAACAACGCCCCAAATCCGGGGTTTTAATCACTTAAACCGAAAGGCAAATGGAATTGAAAATATTGGGTTCATCCAGCAAGGGCAATTGTTACTTGCTTGACAACGGCAAGGAAGCATTGATGATTGAATGTGGAATCGCTTTCAAGAACGTACAAAAGGCGGTTGATTTCGACATCACACGAATCAAGGCTTGCATCATATCGCACGAACACGGCGACCATGCAAAGCACGTCAAACGTTGCCTTGATGCCATGATTCCTTGCTATATGTCAGACGGGACAAGAAACGCCCTTGGGTTGGCATCGCATCCATTGGCACACGCCATGACCGAAAACGTGTTGCACAAGATAGGAAATTTCGGTGTTTTGCCATTTGACACCGAACACGATGCCGCCCAGCCTTTCGGGTATCTGATAGCGCATCCCGAATGTGGCACGGTGTTATTCGCGACCGACACATATTATCTGCAATACACGTTCGATGGCTTGAACAACATTCTTATTGAATGCAACTATCGCCAAGACATCTTGGATGCCAACGTGGAAGCCGGGTTGATTCCGGCAAAATTGAGGGCAAGAACAATGAAAAGCCATTGCAGCTTTGAAACGTGCAAGGAGATATTGCAAGCGAACGACCTTTCAGAAGTACACAACATCGTGTTGATTCACCTTTCCGATGGCAATTCAAACGCTGTTGAGTTCCAGCAAGGAATCGCAGATTTGACACACAAGGTTGTCACCGTTGCCCGTTCGGGAATGACTATCAATTTCAACAAGTCACCATTTTAACAACAAAGAAAAATGAAAAAGTACATTATCAAAAACGCGGATGGAAGTGAGCAAAGCGAAATGCAAGCCATCCACAAATCACGCAAAGAAGCCGGGGAAACCTTGATGGACTACATTTGCGACCACAACGAAGATTTGGACGTTGACGATGACGATTATTTGTCGCCGTTTGATTATGTCCTTGAAGAAGTTGAATGCAAGGAAGTGAACGAAGTCATCACGGACTTTGAGAGCGCAAGAAAAGCACTTGGCGGCAAGCCGAACGCGGACTTTACCGTTGCAAAGAAGATTCTTTCCGGAAACGTTGTCCAGCTTGAAGATGTCGCAAGACTTGTGACCGACATCAACCCCAAGCACATTGAAGCGTTGATTGCCTTAAACAAGTTGTTCACCATCGCACAGGCATGGAACAAGGAAGATGGATTTGTACCCGATTTCTCGGATTGGAATCAAGACAAGTGGTTTCCGTGGTTCAAATATGACGAGGATGCTGCGGGGTTCGTGTGCGCGAGTACGAGTAGCACGCCTACGTATGCGGCTGCGACTCTCGGTTCTCGGCTTTGCTTCAAATCGTCCGCGCGCGCCACGCAATTCGGCAAGCAATTCGCCGACCTTTACAACAAGGTTTTCTTGTAATGTGTTTCACTATAAAACAAAGCAGCAATGAACAACAAGACAATGGGCAAGGATATTGCCAACCCAATCCAGCGTGAACAGTTCATCAAGGACAACGCGGATGCGTGCGAGAACAAGGGTTACATGAAAGCGTACACCCCGGAAGAATTGCAAGGACACAAAGAGAAACTTGCGAACGTTTCCATTGAGATTTCCGAAATCGAAAACGAGATTAAGGAAATCAAAAAGGAGTACGCCGAACGCTTGAAGCCTTTGAAAGAGGCACGCGAAAACATGGTTTCCAACATCAAGGCGAAAGCCGAATATGTGAACGAAGTTTGTTATCGTTTCACCGACCGCGATGCCAAGATGACGGAGTATTACAACCGCGATGGCGACCTTGTGGAAATGCGCCCGGCAACCGCCGAAGAGTTGCAGCCAACACTATTTATGAACGCACAATATATGAACACCGCCGCCGTAAAGGATGGCACAAACGATTAAAATATGAACAACGAGAGAATGAACATCAATCTTGCACCGGGAATGAATGAAATCATCATCCGCGAGGGTGCAGCACCCAAAGTTCTTGACCCGAAAGCCCCGGTCAAGATGAACATCAACGGAACAATCGGCGCGCCCGTGGAGTTCTTGAAGAAGCGTATCAACGCCGGACAATTTGAGCAGAAGAATTGCCACATCATCGTTGACCGCGAGAACATCACCATCGAACTTGTGGTGAACGAATCCGATGAATACACACGCGGCACAATCAAGGGAACATTGCAGTTCCATCCCAAGTTCATTGAATTTGGCATCAACACGGGCAAGGTGTGGTCGCCGTTTGACTTTTCGATGTTCTGCAAGATGAACCGCGCGTTCTTTGCAGACAAGAACGTGAACATGACCTTGGTTTCGGCGTGCAAGAATTTCACGGCAACCGTGAACAACGCCATCGAAAGAAGCATCAAGGAGAACGGCGACCGAACGGACAATTTCGCCCAAGTGGTCAATTCCAACTTGCCGGAATCGTTCACGCTTTCAATCCCTGTTTTCAAGGGTGGCAACAAGGAGAACTTGGAGGTGGAAACATTCGCCAAGATTGACGGACGCAACGTTGCATTCGTGTTGATGTCGCCGGGTGCGGAAGAAACGCTTGAAACATTGCGCGACACCGCAATTGACAAGGAACTTGAAGCAATCAAGGAGATTGCCCCGGAAATCGCAATCATCGAAATCTAACAACAAGGCAGCCCCGCCGCCTTTCCATCCCGGATGGGTGGCGGGAAAGCCATTAAAACGCATTCAGCATGAAAGATTCATATTATTTCCAGCATGACTACAACGCGCGAAACGACCCCAAGTTGCAAGACGTGTTGATTGAATTGGGCGTTGAGGGCATCGGCATTTATTGGTGTATCATCGAACAACTATATGAGCAAGGCGGAACGTTGCCATTGCGTTACTGCAAAAGCATTGCATTTGCATTGCATGTGGATTACAAGACCGTTGAACGACTTGTGAACAATTACGGATTATTCGCCAATGATGGTGAAAATATGTGGTCGGATAGTGTTTTGAAGCGTTTAGACAAGCGAAAGGATATTTCCGACAAGCGCAAGCAAGCGGCAATCGCAAGATGGCGGCAAAACCTTGACAATCAACGGCAAACGACAATTCAAGATGGTAATGAAGAAACGTCCGGAGATACACAAGCAATACAAATGCAAAGCACAAGCAATGCAAATGCAGAACATAAAGAAAAGGAAAGAAAAGAAAAGAATAATATATCTACTAACGTAGATACGTCAACTTTCGTTGACGCGCCGGAGCAAAAAAGGGAATTTTCGGTTGATTATTCAAGATTGTTGGCATTATGGAAAGAACAATGCCCGTCATTCCCACAACCGCGTTCCCTTGCTGATGATGACAAACGCAAGATTCGGCAAAGGTTCGGCGAAATGATGACCGCAAAAGACCCGGAAACGGCATACCAGCGCATCAAGACGATATTCCAAACCGTCAACGCGTCCGATTTCTGCAAAAAAGGCAAATGGTGTACATTCCGATGGATATTCACGAACGCGACCAATTGGCGCAAGGTTGAAGATGGCAACTATATAGACCGCCCCGGCGGAAACAATAAAAGAGCAAACGAAGAATGGTGAACAACGAGAACAAGAAACCGACAATGCCAAGCATCGAACAGGTGTTGAACGCGATTCGGCAACGCGATATGTTTTCCGGATTCCAGCGTTACCAATACACAAAGCCGGGTTGGTACGACCTTGACAACGCGATGAAGATAATTGAAGCAATCGGAAAAAGCCGGAATCCGGCGTTCGTCATTGACGATGAAAACCGATTCGCATTTGAGAATTTCATCAAATGGGCGCATTGCGACACGTCAATGAAGTGTCTTGACCCTGTATCGGGACAAGTCATCCCCGGCAGACTGAAACGCGGAATATATATCGCCGGAAACGCCGGAACGGGCAAAACGTGGTGCATGGAAATCATGCAAGCGTACATCCAAGCCATCGGAATCAAGGTTTTATGGCATACCGACAACGACCCGCGCCCGTTGTATTGGCGCACAATACGCGCCGATGGTTTGTGTGACGTGTGGGCGGAATCCGGCAACATTCAGCAATACAAGACCGCGCCGATGCTTGCTATTCAAGACCTTGGCAACGAACCGCCGGAAACGCTTTACATGGGCAACCGTCTTGATGTGGTGCGTTACGTCATCGAATACCGGGGTGATATGCACGCCGAAATGACTTTCATCACATCGAATTTGAGGATGGGCGGCGAAATCCTCAAAGAACGGTATGGCGACCGCGTATCAAGCCGATTGCAAGAAATGTGCAACTATCTTGTGATAAAGGGCAAAGACCGCCGCAAACTTTGATTTGGATTACTAACAATGAAAATTTACAATTATGAATGAAATCATCCAATCAAGCGTTTACAAAACACAAAAGGGAACGCCCGTGACCGATTCCGTCAAGGTTGCACAGGTGTTCGGCAAGATGCACAAGAACATAATGAAGTCCATCCGCAACATCATGGGGTCGGCTCAAAATTTAGCCAACGAACATTGGTTTGCCGAAACCACATACACGGATGCACAAGGGAAGCGGCAACCCATGTTCTTGATGAACCGCGATGGCTTTTCCTTGCTTACAATGTCATTGACCGGAGAAAAGGCAATGGCATTCAAGGTGGCATTCATCAACGCATTCAACAAGATGGAGGAAACAATAAAGGAACTTGCACCAGCAGCCCCGGCGATTCCTCAATCGTTCGCACAGGCTTTGCGCCTTGCAGCGGAACAGGCGGAAACAATCGAAAGCCAACAAAAGCAGATTGAAGCGCAAGCCCCGAAAGTGGCATTCGCGACCGCCATCATCAATTCCCCGTCATCGTGCGGGATTGATGAACTTGCAAAGATTCTGAAACAAAACGGCGTGGATTTCGGAGAAATCCGGCTTTTCCAATGGTTGCGCGACAACGAATATTTGTGCAGCGTTGGAACGGCACGAAACCAGCCAACACAAAAAGCCCTTGACCTTGGCTTGTTTGAACTGAAACCGCAAACGTGGACAAACCCACGGACGGATGAAGTGATGACCACCACGCGAACGATGGTGACGGGAAAAGGCAAGGAATATTTCATCAACAAATTCATCTATAATGCAGAGAGGAAGAAAAGCCAATGAAAATTTATGTATCGGGCAAGATTTCGGGCTTGCCAATCGAAGAAGCAAAGCAACGGTTCGCCAATTCGCAAGCGTTGCTTGAATCAATCGGGTTTGAAGTTGTGAACCCGTTGGAATTTGGGTTGTGTGACGAAAAGGCATCTTGGGAATCGCACATGGTCAAGGACATCGAATTGTTGTTTGGTTGTGATGCCATTTACATGATGGACAATTGGACGGGAAGCACTGGCGCGGGCATTGAATATGACATTGCCTTTCGTCTTGGCAAGGACATTTGGTTTGAATCCAGCTTTGCCCGTGACAACCGGAACGTGATGCGCATCCAAAACGCCATCCACGAAGTGATGGGCTTGAAGTTTTCGGATTATATCACTAAGTCGCGCAAGCGTGATGGGTTTTATGCGCGCATGATATTCGTTCACCATTGCCGGGCAATGAAGATGAAGTTGACGAAGATTGCGCAATATGTCCACCGCGACCATTCATCCATGTTGCACTTGTTGAAGAAGTACAACGATGATATGCGATTCAACCCGCCGTTTAGAGATTTAGCCACGAAAGTGAATGATATATTAAATAGATAAGTTACAATGCACAAATTTGATTATCGTTGGACTTTGGCGGATGCCCATTTCACCAAAGACAAAGGCACGGTTTTTTCGTGCTTTGCTTGTGGGGGGGGGTAGTTCTATGGGCTACAAGTTAGCCGGATTCGATGTGATAGGATGCAACGAAATAGACCACCGCATGATGTTCACATATTGCAAGAATCACAATCCACGTTTCCCTTTCCTTGAACCGATTCAGACATTCAAGGATAAACAGGATTTGCCGCCGGAGTTATTCAACCTTGACATCTTGGATGGTTCACCGCCTTGTTCCACATTCAGCATGGCGGGAAGCCGTGAAGAAGCATGGGGAAAGATGAAGAAGTTCCGGGAGGGACAAGCCGAACAGGTTCTTGACACGTTGTTTTTCGATTTCATCCAGCTTGCAAAGCGATTGCAACCGAAAGTCGTTGTTGCGGAAAACGTGAAAGGATTGTTGCTTGGCAACGCGAAAGAGTATATGACAAACATTTATCGTGGCTTTGATGATGCCGGATATTATGTGAACCATTACTTGCTTGATGCCCAAACGATGGGTGTTCCTCAAAGGCGGCAACGTGTGTTTTTCGTGTGCTTGCGCAAAGATTTGGTCGGGTTCGTTCCTTGCGAACAAACGTTGTTTGAAACCTTGCCAAGATTGAATATGAATTTCAACGAAGCGGTAATTCCTTTCAAGGATGTTGCCGATGGAATGGGTGATGACGTTGATTCACCGAAAATGCGCAAATGTTGGGAATTACGCATGGATGGCGATTCGGATTTGTCAAACGCGAATGAACGAGAGTTCGGGAAAAGTGGAATGTTCAACAATCAATATGTCTATCCGGACAAGGTTTCGCCAACGCTTGCAGCGCGAAAAGATTGCTTGATACGTTTTGACATACCAAAGTATTTGAGCGCATCCGAAGTTTGTTGCATTTCGTCATTTCCGCAAGATTACGAATTTGGGGGTCAAATACCCCATTACGTTTGCGGAATGAGCGTTCCACCCGTGATGATGGCACAAGTGGCATCCCGTATATATGACCAATGGTTATCAAAAATTAGAAAATAGGATTATGAACAAAGTTGAATTATTCAATGACCATTTTCAGAATTTCAAGGTTTATGGCATACCAAAGGCGCAATTGATTATTGCCGACCCGCCATATAACCTTGGAAAGAACGCATACGCCAGCAATCCATCGTGGTATGTTGACGGGGACAACAAGAATGGGGAGTCGGACAAAGCCGGAAAGGAGTTTTTCGACACCGACAAGGATTTTCGCCCGGCTGAATTTATGCACTTTTGTTCGCAAATGCTTGTGAAAGAACCAAAGGAATCCGGGAAAGCACCTTGCATGATTGTGTTTTGCGAGTTTGAACAACAATTCAAATACATCGAACTTGGCAAGCAATATGGGTTCAACCATTACATCAACCTTGTGTTCCGAAAGAATTTTTCCGCACAGGTATTGAAAGCCAATATGCGAATCGTTGGAAATTGCGAATATGGCGTGTTGCTTTATCGCGACAAATTGCCAAAGTTTAACAATGATGCCGTTGGTGGTGGGATGGTGTTCAATTGCATTGATTGGGGACGTGACACGAAAACGCCAAAGGTACATCCGACACAAAAGCCCGTGCCATTGCTGCAATACCTTATCCGCATATTCACCGACCCCGGCGATGTTGTCATTGACCCGTGCGCCGGAAGCGGTTCAACGCTTTTCGCAGCAAAAGAACTTGGGCGGCGCGCATACGGATTTGAAATCAAAAAGGACTTTTTCAAGGCGGCACAAGAAAAGGTTTTGAGCCGCCCTATTCAAGCAAGTTTGTTCTAATAAATATAAAATTATGAAGTTATTATTTTTCGACCTTGAAACAACAGGAACAAACCCCGGAAGAAACGGAATCCATCAAATTTCCGGTCAAGTCGTAATTGACGGAATCGTGAAAGAATCGTTTGATTTTCACGTCCAGCCAAACCCGAAAGCAGCCATTGAGGATGAAGCCTTGGCGGTTGCGGGTGTTACCCGTGAACAAATCGCGAAATATCCGGCGATGGGTACGGTGTACCGTCAATTTGTCGCAATGCTTGGCAAGTACGTTGACAAGTACAATTCAAAGGACAAGTTCTTTTTGGTTGGGTACAACAACGCCGCATTCGACAATCAATTCTTGCGCGGATTTTTCTTGCAGAACAACGACAAGTTCTTTGGTTCATGGTTTTGGGCAAATTCAATGGACGTGATGGTTCTTGCGACCGTGTATCTTGCAAACAAGCGCACGGAAATGGAGAATTTCAAGTTGTCAACGGTTGCGGCAACGCTTGGCGTGCAAGTGGATGGTGATTCGTTGCACAATGCAATGTATGACATCGAATTGACAAAGGCGGTGTTTGACATCGTGACGGACATTAACGTTTAGAACATCTTTCGCAACAATGAAAACTTTATTCCTTGATGTCATGTTGAATGACCGATTTGTTTGCACGTTGAAATACAAGTTTTGTCCATTGTTCCCAATCGAACTTGGCGACTTGATGAAGTTCATCGAAAGCAAACGCCCATCGTTAAAGGGCAAAGATTATCGAATTGCATTCTAATATTCGCAACAATGAAGACAACAAATGAAAGGATATTCGCCAACGACATAAAGATGTCATATTGGCAACAAGATAATTGCATGAGGTGCGCCAAGGCGGTATGGTACAACACCCAGCTTGGCAGATGTCCGAAATACAAATGCGCATTGCAACGCGACATGGAAGCGCAAGCAGCCGGGGACATGGAAATCAACGAAAGGTCATTCAATGCGTGCCACAACGCCAAGACTTGCCCTTTCATCAAGCCAAAGGGACAGGAATCCGCGCCGGGCGATGAAATCCTTGATTTCTCAAAGGGTGAATCCATGTTCAACGAAACGGCGGTGTTCAATCAAATTGAACAAGCCCCGGAAATTGAACACGGACACGAAGAAAAGCCAACGCCGGAAGAACTGAAAGCGGCGGAAAAACGGATGTATGACACCATCTTTGAAAAGGAAATTGTGAACAACGTCAATGGTTTGCCGCCGATGATGACCGAAAAGCAATTCAAAGAGAGTGTGCGCCATGATACCGATTGGATGATGAAAACATTCACGTTCAACGAAAACATGATGATTGCTTTCGTTCCATTGGTCATTTCGCATTTGGCGTGGATGTATGCCGACAAGGTGATGAAGTATTGCGCCGAACACAAGATTCCGGAAACCGTCAAGTTGTCCCGCGCCGTGAAGCACGTCCGCCAAGAATACGTTGATTCCTTGAAAAAGGATTTGGATGCAAGGCATATCCAGCGTATAGAAAAGCAGACGGAAGAATTTTTCAAGGAGTACACAAGCGATTTCACGATATTTTGGTATTGTGTCAATTCGCAGTATAAAAAGCAGTTTCCGGGCGACATCTACAAGGATATGAAAACGGATGCGTTCCTTGGTGTGCTTATGTGTCGTTTCCTTGTTGACCACAACAAGCGCATGGACAAGATAATCGAATCCAAGATGGGATTTGCCCAAAGCATCAAAAACCCATACATGGACAAGTTGGAAACCTGTTTGGATGCGTATTGCGGAAATCAAGTCATCGAATGCGACACCAACATCAAGGCGTGTTTGAAAGTGTTTGAAAAGAACATCAATGAGATTGATTTTGAAATAACCGGGTAAGTTTAACACAATAAATTTTGAAAACATGAATTTCAACAAATTGGCAAAAGAATCCCATGCCAATGCCGTAAAGCATGGATTTTGGGAAAAGCGAGAGAGCAACGAACATTGTTTGATGCTTGTCGTTTCGGAGATTGGCGAAATGGTTGAAGCGCATCGAGCCGGGAAGCGCGCCAACCTTGAAGCCTACAATGAACCATTATTGGGAGGTTGCGCGATAACGCAACGCGACCATCGAAACACGGCAAGGCGTATTAACCAAGTGCAATGCAAATGCACAACAAAAGCATTGCTTATGCGGTATATCGTCATAACTGAAAACCCAATGACCGGGGAACGCACAACGGTTGAAACAAAGGATTTTGAATCCTTGCGAATTGACCAATCCCAAATCGTTGCCATCGTTGACAAGTCAGACCAGCAAGTGACTTATGACGGGGAAACGTGGTGCAGTTACGAAAAAGTATATAACACTTAATTCAAAAATCATTATGTTACAAATTGAAGTAATCGGAAACATCGGCGCGGATGCCGAAATCAAGGAGTTTGGCGGCAAGAAATATGTGTCATTCAACGTGGCACATTCGGAACGCCGCAAGGATGCCAACGGCACAACGGTTGAATCAACAACATGGGTGTCCGTTCTTTCGTTCGGCGATGGCGGCGGATTGACGCAGTATTTGAAGCGTGGCGCAAAGGTGTTCGTTCGCGGTCGTATGAGCGTGAAGCAATACCAAGACAAGAACAACCATTGGCAAGTTGCCGTGAATTGCAATGCAAGCGAAATCCAGCTTTGCGACATCAAGGGCAACGCCCAGCAGCACGGAAGCGGAAGCAATGACCCGTTCACATCAAACGACAATTGCCCATACTAAGCGATGAAGCGTGAAAACGTCATCGCCATTGACCCGGACAAGGAAAAGTCCGGCGTGGCGTTCCTCAAAGTCAAGACAAGACAATTGGAGGTGACAAACCTTTCATTCCCTTTGTTGCTTGAATACTTGCAACACGCGAAAGCGAAAAGGGATGAAACGGGTGAATCCTTGATTGTGGTCGTTGAAGCCGGATGGATGAACAAGAAGTCTTGTTTCCATGCCGCACAAGGCAAACAGGCGGAAAAGATTGCAAAGGATGTCGGCGCGAACCATGAAACCGGGCGCAAAATCATCGAAATGTGCGAACATTGGGGAATCGAAGTCTTGCCACACATCCCGTTGTTGAAGTGTTGGAAAGGCAAAGACCGCAAGATAACACATGAGGAACTTGCATCATTCACGGGAATCATGGGAAGAACGAATCAAGACGCACGCGATGCCGCGTTGCTTGCGTGGACTTATGCCGGATTGCCCGTCCGCATGAAAGCATAAGTGGATAACTTTTTGATAACTTAATTCGATAAAGGGTGTTTTATAGTGAAACGCCCTTTATCTTTGCATTGCATTTGCATAAATCAAAAAGTTACATATATGAAACCAATAAATTTCAAGCAATCCACAAAGGTATTGCAGAAGCCCGGCACATTGTCGGATTCGGAGTGTGGCACGTTGCCCGTTTGGTGCGATGGCAAACAATGTGTGTCATGTTGGAAGCCATCAATCAAGGAAAGAATCAACATCTTGTTCGGCGGCAAGGTGTGGTTGGGCGTAATGTCCGGAAAGACACAACCGCCCGTTTTCGTTGCCGGGGAACGTGTTTTTCAGAAAACGCCATTTTTAGCCCATTTGAGGACATTTTTTATTTCAGTTGGTGAAGTTATCGCGAAAGTGTGCAAAAGCCTTGCAGAAGCCGCCAAAATGCCCGACAAGCGCAAGCATTACAAAGTTGGAATGGCAATCGGTTTGATTGTGGGCATTATTTCCGCCTTTTACGTTGGTTTGGCATGGGGCGCGTTGATTGGATTCATCGCCGGATGTATTGCCGGAGCAATCAAAGAATGGTGGGATTCAAAGGGACACGGAACGGTTGAATTGATGGATTTCGTATTCACCGCAATGGGCGCAGCGTCCGGCGCGTGCGTTTCCGTTCCTGTTATGATGTTGTTGCGCTTATTCATCCAGCTATGACGAAAATCATTGAAACCAACATCGAAAGTCTTGTGCCGGACAACAAGAATTTCAACAAGGGAACGGAATATGGCGACCGATTGATGGATGAATCATTGCGCAAATTCGGATTGGCACGTTCCATCGTTATTGACAAGAACAACCGCATCATCGCCGGAAACAAGACCGCAGAAAAAGCCGCCGACATTGGATTCACCGATGTTTTGGTGGTGGAGGTTGACGGAAACCAGCTTGTCGCAGTCAAGCGAAAGGACATTGACCTTGATTCCGCCAAGGGACGCGAACTTGCACTTGCGGACAACGCCACAAGTAAAGCCAACCTTGCATGGGATGAATCCATGATTGAAGAAGTTTCACAACAATGGGGTTTTGAACCGCAAGAATGGGGCGTTGATGTTTCCGTGCAAGAAGAACCCGAACAGGAAGAACCATCCGGAAAAAAGGAAATATCAACCCGATTGATTGTTGAATGTGGCGATGTCACAAAGTTGTCGTTGTTGTTTAGCGAACTGCAAGACCGTGGCTTTTCGGTCGAACTGAAAGAGTGATTAAAGTGATAAAATTCAACTAAAAAAGGTAATTATGGCAAAGTACGGAAAAAAGATTGTTGACAAAATTGTATGGCTTATCAAGTCGGACACATACACAATCGCCGAGATTTGCCGCCAAGTGGGAATAACACCAAAGACATTCCATCAATGGAAAGAAGAACATCCGGAGTTTGGGCAAATGATTGTGGATGCCAAGGATGAACGGATGCAATTCTTTGTGCAAGAAGCCAAGAAATCATTGTTGAAGAAGATACAAGGGTATGACGTAACGGAAACAAAGGTTGTCACCGTTCCCGGCAAGGTGAAAGACGAGAAAGGCAACCCGAAACCGATTATCAAGGAGCAGACGAACACAAAGAAGCATATCCAAGCGGACACGGCGGCAATCATATTCACGTTGACCAATGGCGACCCGGAACATTGGAAGAACAAGCAATCAACGGAAGTGACCGGGAAAGATGGAAAGGATTTGTTTGCAAGCAAGACCGATGAGGAATTGGCAAGCACTATCGAAGAACTAAAAAGGAAATTGGAGTAATGGCAGCAACAAGAAGCGAACGGATTCAGCTTATCCAAGCGATGCAAGAACGGCTTTATCGTGAAAGTCGTTCCGATTTGTTGCGCTTCACACTTGCCACGATGCCAACATTCCGCCCGGCTGATTTCCATCGCCGATATTATCACGTCTTATCAAAATTTGCGGATGGTGGCGTGAAAAAGTTGATGGTGTTCATGCCGCCGCAGCATGGAAAATCCGAGGGTTCAACGCGCCGTTTGCCCGCGTACCTGTTAGGGCGCAACCCGGACTTGCGCTTGGCGGTCGTTTCCTATTCGGCAACAAAGGCAAAGAAGTTCAACCGCGAAATCCAACGTGTGATTGACACGCCGGAGTATCACAACATATTTCCGGAAACAACGCTTGGTCAATCCAGCTTTGCCGATGATTCCGGGCGTGGTTACATCCGAACAACCGAAGAATGCGAGATTGTGAACCATGTTGGCGGATTCAAGACGGTGGGCGTTGGTGGCGCGTTGACAGGTGAACCCGTGGACATCCTAATCATGGATGACATTTACAAGGACGCGAAAACGGCATGGTCGCCCATTGTCCGTGAAAACATATCCGATTGGTACGATACCGTTGCCGAAACCCGTTTGCACAACGATTCGCGCCAATTGATTGTGTTTACACGATGGCATGAAGATGACCTTGCGGGCAAGTTGTTACGCGAACAAGGCGTTTATGATGCCAAGGACAACCCGAATGGATGGGTTGTCGTGGTGTATCAAGCAATCAAGGAGGGCGCGCCGACCGAATATGACCCAAGACAAGAGGGTGAACCATTATGGGCGGAACGACACAACCTTGAAAAGTTACAAGCCATCCGGAAGCGCAATCCACAAGTGTTTGAATCCCTGTATCAACAAGACCCACAACCGCGCGCCGGATTGATGTATGAAGCCGGATTCGTTGAATACCTTGTGCGCCCGGCAACGCTGCAATTGCAACGCCGTTGTTATGTGGACACCGCCGACACGGGCGCGGACTACCTTTGCGCCATCGTGTATGACGAAACGGAAATTGGCAATTACATCGTGGATGTGCTTTACACGACAAAGCCCGTTGAGTTCACCGAACCCGCCCTTGCCAAGATGTTGACGAAACACGGCGTGGCGCAATGTATTGTCGAATCGAACAACGGCGGTCGCCTATTCAAGAACAACGTGGAAAGGCAATGCCGTTTGCTTGGCAATGGCAAGACCAAGTTCACATCCTTTGCCCAGCGCGAGAACAAGGACACGCGCATTTATTCCCATTCGGCGATGGTTCAGAACTTGACATTCATGCCGCAAGGATGGAAACATTTGTTCCCGGAGTTTGCAAAGGCGATTTGTGGCTATCTGAAAGCCGGGCGCAACGAACATGATGACGCGCCGGATGCATTGACCGGAACGATTGAGAAACGCAAGCAAGGCAAGCAAACGAGCGTTGCCGCCCTGTTTGGTCAAGTATAATTCAAAACAATAAAAATGATATGACAATACAAGAAATTTTTCAGCTTGCAACGGCAAACGATGTGATTTCCGAATTGAAGTCTTGCCGTTTCATTCCACAACCCGATGTGGAGAGTGCGAACAAAGCACTTGACCCAAAGTTGCATGATATTATGTCGCCGATATTGCGCCCGGATAAGCGCGTTCAAGTTTCGGCGGACAATGAAGCGGATTCCGCGCAAAAGGTTATTTCAACCGATGGAGAAAGCACCAATTTCAAGACGGTACGCGTGGCGCGTGTCGCCGTTACACTACAAAAGTTGATAATCAAACGCGCGGTGTCATTCGTGTTCGGTAATTCCCCGGCTTACAATTCAACGCCGGAGAACGAACAGGAAGAAGCCGTTGCACGCGCCCTTGACCGCATTTTGTATGGCGTGAAGTGCAAGTCGTTGAACCGCAAGATTGGACGTTCCATTTTTGGATATAAGGAAGCCGCCGAATATTGGTATCCGGTTGAAAGCCCGAACACGAAATATGGCTTTCCATCGCAATTCAAGATGCGTTGTACCATCTTTTCGCCCGCCTATGGTGATACGCTTTACCCATATTTCGATGAAACGGGCGACATGGTGGCGTTTTCACGTTCCTTTGCCCGAACCCGCGATGGTGTTGTCACGAACTATTTTGAAACGTTCACGGACACCGAACATTGGTTGTGGATTAACGGCGCGAACGGATTTGATTGCGTTGATGGTTATCCCAAAAAGACGGGCATCAACAAAATTCCTGTAATATACGGACACCAACCGGAGTTTGAAACCGAGGATGTGAACGCGTTGATTGACCGATTGGAAACCTTGTTGTCAAACTTTGCCGACACGAACGACTATCACGCAAGCCCGAAGATTTTCACGACCGGACAAATCAACGGATGGGCGCAAAAAGGCGAATCCGGCGCGGTCATCGAGGGCGAAGAGGGCGCAACAATGCAATATGTGTCATGGCAGCAAGCACCGGAAGCGGTCAAGTTGGAGATTGACACGTTGTTGAAGCTGATTTACACCATCACGCAAACGCCCGACATTTCCTTTGATGCGGTCAAGGGATTGGGCGCAATGTCCGGTGTGGCGTTGAAGTTGCTTTTCATGGACGCACATTTGAAAGTGCAAGACAAGTGCGAAATCTTTGATGATTACTTGCAACGCCGTGTGAATGTCATCTTGGAATATATCGCGCAGATGAACACCAGCTTGGCGGATGCGTGCGAATCCATTATGATTGAACCCGAAATCATCCCTTACATGATTACGTCAGACATTGACGAATTGAACTATTGGATGACCGCCAACGGCAACAAGCCCGTTGTGTCGCAAGAAGAATCCATCATCGGCGCGGGTATTTCCAAGAACCCGGAAATGACCATGAAGAAGTTGGAAGAACAGGACACGCGCGACAATTCATTCATCATCGGTGAACCGCAATTGGAGGGCGATGCGTAATGCCACGTTATCCAAGAACAACAAGAACCCCGGCAAAGGAACAGGCGAAAAAGCCACAATTCCGATGCCGGGATTGCGCGGAATCATACGATTGGCATTCCAAGGCGATTGATGGGCATTTGATATTGTGCCGTTGCAAGCAAGACCACAATACGGAACATGGGCGATGGTGCAAGTTCCTCAATGACTTACAATGTGAACATTTCAAACCAAGAAAGAATGAGTAAAACGAACCTTTGCGACAACTGCAAACATTGGGTGCGCGTGTTTGGCGACTTATATTGTTGCGAGTGCGCCGAATGTCATCCGGGGGATGATGGGTTTTGGCGTTGTCGCTATTACACCAAGAAGTAATGGCAAAAAGGCAGAAAACAACACGATTTTCCATTCAAGGATGGGACGCAAGGCATTACAGAACAACGGACGCGTATGTTCAAGCCGTGCAAAGCCTGTATGACAAGGCGACAACGGCAATCACAAGGGCGGCAGCGCGCGGCAAGATTGACCCCGACAAGCCTTTTTCGTTCGATATGTACCCATCCGTGAAAAAGGAGATGCAGCGCATCACGGAACAATTGGCATCCCGTGTGACAACCGTCATCGAATCCGGTTCAAAGAAACAATGGCTTTTCGCTTGTGCCAAGAATGACGGGTTCATTTCATCCATCATGGACACATCCAAGTTGAGCAAGGCACGCTTGAAGAAGATGCAAGACCGCAACTTGGATGCGCTTTCGGCGTTCCAAAGTCGCAAGGTGGAGGGAATGAACCTTTCGCAACGCGTATGGAAGTACGTTGACCAATACAAGGCGCAAATGGAATCCGCCCTTGATGTCGGACTTGGCGAGGGAAGAAGCGCGGATGAACTTTCCCGCGATGTCCGGCAGAACTTGCGCGAACCGAACCGATTGTTCCGCCGTGTTCGTGACAAACGCGGAAACCTTGTGTTGTCCAAGAATGCCCGTGCCTATCATCCCGGACAAGGCGTTTATCGTTCCAGCTACAAGAACGCGATGCGCTTGACACGTTCGGAAATCAATATGGCGTACCGTGAAAGCGATTACCAACGATGGCAACAATTGGATTTCGTTGTTGGCTTTGAGATTCACCGGAGCAACCATGAACCATTGTGCAAGTGTGACATTTGTTCAAAGTTGGTTGGGCGTTACCCCAAGACGTTCAAATTCAAAGGGTGGCATCCACAATGTATGTGTTACGCCACGCCCATCTTGATGGATAAAGAAACATTCGATGCAAACGAACTTGGCGACCTAAAGGCGGCATTGCGCGGCACGGAGTACAAGCATTTGCAAGCCAAGAACGTTGTTTCCGAAATGCCAAAGGAGTTCACCGAATGGGTGGAACAACACATTGAAGCGCAAAAGGGATGGTCATCAACGCCATATTTCATCCGGGACAACTTTGTTGATGGGCGACTTGACAAGGGCTTGAAAATAGAAATGCCAACGGTCAATGTGGATGTAATTGCGGCATACCAATCGCAAATTGCACAGGCGCGAGCAATGGCGAACAAATGGGGATTGAATGGAAGTTTGCATTCGCTTGATTCCGCCGTTGCGTCAAAAAACATCGCCGGAATACAAACGGCAATTTCAGACATTCAAAGTACGGCATCAAGAATGGAATCCGAGAATGCTGCAATCCGTTCAAGATGCTTGGAATGGGGTGTTGATGTCACGGAACTTGATATTGCCATTGCATCCGGAAAGTCGGCAAAAATCATGTTGGTGTTTGATGTGTTGGATAAGCGTTGCGATGAAGTACAACGCGAATACAAGGCATATATGAACGATGCACAACGCACAATAAAGGCGGCAACGTCAATGAATGTTGATTCAAGTGATGTGCAAGCCGATATTGTAGCCGTTACAAATGACAAAAGCGGATGGGCATCGCTGAAAGCAATGATAATGCAAAGGTTGAACGACTTGAAGAAGAAAATTGCAAATTCATCATCAACGGCGATACATCCAGCATTAAAAACAACATATACGACCCATGCAGAAGTAAATGACACATTCAAAAAAATAAATGCCGGATTAACGGAAAAATGGTTTGAACATGATGACTTGGATTTGCGTGTAGAAACCAATCCGGGAAATAATGGCTCAACAAATATGAATGGACTTTTGTTATTAAAGGCAGACCGAATAAGCGGGGTTATGTCCGCATTGGGAAAGATTGGGCAAGGCAAATGGGGCGACATCACCGATGTTGAAGCGGATGCAATGGCAACACTTTGGCATGAAATTACACACAACAGGAACAAGCCGCAATGGATTGGTGGAGTATTCCAGCGTGCGAATTTTTGCAATACGAATATGCAACGTTCATACATGGAACTTGCAAACGAATTTGTGGCACGAAAGACGTTACCGGAATTTTACAAGATTCTTGGTTGTCCGGCGACACCACATCCACAATATATGCAATCGCGCGCGTCAACGGGTTACAACCGGATGGTAACTAATTACGATTATGTTATCAAAAAATTGGGGCTTGATGCAAAAAAGGTTTTGGATGCAGTGCGTGAACATCTTTATGAAAAGCCGTATTGTGACCAAAAAAACGGTTTGATTGATGGATTGGCAAAAGGTGGAATCAAAGATAAACATGGCAAGCCATTGAAAAAATCCGTCCTTAACTCTCTTATCAAGACGATTGAATGTACCGATGCAACATATTCATGGAATGGTACACAATACGTTACTAAAAGCAAAGAACAAGTACTTGATGAATGGTTGGCAAATAATGACGTTATATAACAACAAAGGTGGTAAGGAAGCAATGTCCTTTCCACCTTTGCCAAGTTTAATCAATTATTGTGCCTGTTTTTATCGCATCATTTTGAATGGTTGCGGCATCCTTTTTTGCCACGCCATACATTGAACTTGCAGAATCAAACAAATCCTTGTTATTTGTAAGAATGGCATATTTCATCAGATGTTCGTATTTCGTAGAATCCGGGAATCCTTTGTAATACGATTCGGTGTAATCGCCACCGATTATTTCCTTTCGTGTTTCAGCATCTTTGCAGAAATCGAAAATTGTCTTTCCTTTTATTTTCATTTTGCATTTGGGTTTTTGCGATTTGTTTTCTTGCGTTGAATCACCCCACGGCGGATGATTACTTTATTGTTGCGGTATGGCTTTTGTTCCGTGATGCCATAATTCCACAACCTTGAAGCAGACACGCCAAGTTCATGCGGCGTGAAATGGTCATATATGGCGGCGATTGAACCGAAATAATGGTTGTCATCGTCACCGAAAGAAACGTGATATATCGTATTGCCATTCATTCTTTTGTGGTTTCGTTTGTTATATTTTGCCTTATTTCGTCCATGCGCGCCATTACGTCATTTCTTGTGGTGCAAAACGCAGCGTGTGGGCATCCAATACACCTTGCTTTCGTTCTTTGTCCATTGATACCAAATTTTGGTGGTTGGATGGGGCAAATTATAGCCCCGGCGCAATCATATTCAAACCCCATATTATTCATTTCTTATTGTTGAACCCGTGAAATCAAACCATTCGCGCGGTGAAGCGGTCGCCGCCTTTTTGACCTTGCGATAAAAGCCTTTGTCCAGCTTACGCAAGCGACCCAACACATCGTGCGGTTGCCAACGAAAATCCGGCATCACCGGGTTGTTGGCGGAATAGATGCCGCCTTGCTTTGGTTCAAAGTGACCGAACGCCACAATCAACCCATCCTTGATGAACACCGTTTCCCGGATGCTTTTGTTGCCCTTGTGCGTCATCGTGACGTGTCGGCATCCGTTGTAATATTCAACAATCCGGCGTTGCGTTTCCATTTGTTCCTTGACCTTATCCGCGCGCGTCTTGCGAAGCGCAAGAAGATTCACGGCGACATCATGCCGGATGTGTGCAACATTGATTGGAGCATCCCCGGTTGCAACGGCGAATGGCAATGTGCCATCCACGAACATTTTCACGGCACGGGCAAAGTTTTCCTTGTCCGTTACTTTGTCGTGCAGTTGTTGCACGAAATCAACATCCAAGTCGTAGCGGCTTGCGATGGATTCAATTTCTTGTCTTTTATCCATGATTTTCATTTTTTATTTGTTCTAATTCAACATTCGTTGTCAATCCGCGTTCAACCCAGCTTTTCAACACGTCATCCAACGTTTCTTTTGTGCGGTTTCTGTTAATGTAGTCCGGGCAATATGAATCATCTTTAGTTCCAATATCTTGCATGAAACAATGATTCCATTTGTGCCAAAAGCAGTTCTTGCAATATCCGTGATTCATGTTACCATATTTCAATTGGCTTTGGATATTTGCGCGCCTTTGTAATTGCAACGGCACGATTCAAAGCCATGTTAAACGATTCGTAATACCCGAACACCAATTGTTGTTGTGGGTGTTCCTTGGTGAAGATTGGGCAACCATCGGCATCAACCGGACATCCGGGATTGTTGATGTACACCATGAATTTGCCATCGGTTGCGATGATGGCAACCCATTCCAGCTTGTCAACGTAAGCCGAACCGCCAAAGTCCGTGCATTGTCCATCGTATGTGACCAATTCATGTTCAAATGTGGTAACGCCCGGCATACCCTTAAAAGCAGCCTTGAACGCCATGCAACGCGGCGTGTAATAACTTGATTTTGCCATATCACTTGTTGTTGATGATTGCCAATACCTTTTCGTAAATGTCCAAATCAAGGTCGGATGTTACCGATTCGATTTCGTAGTCATAAGGAATGCCCGTTGTTCCGATTTGTCCGGCGGGATTAAGGGTCAAGCAGATGGCGGCGGCATCGGTCGCGTCCATTTCATCCTTGGCGTTGTTGAACTCAATGATGAAGAACTTGTTTGCGTCAACATCGCATCCGTAGTCATCGCGTTCATCCTTGGGGATGAATCTTGAACGTGTGCGGATGTTGTAAGACTTGACCTTGAATTTCCATCCCTTGTCAAAAGTCACCATCTTGTTCATGTATTCAGAATCAAGAACTTGTTTGATTGCCTGTTTTACTTGCTTTTCAGTTGCCATATTGTTGCGAAATTTTTATTTGTTTACCCGTTCGGGTGTGTTCTACTATGAAACACGCCGCAAAGATAATAGATTTATTTAATAAAACAAACTTTTTCACCGAAAAAATGCACTTGCAATGCAAATTTGTTGATAAGTCGGGCATAACTTGGGGAAATTTTCGTGGTGTTTCACTATAAAACACATTATCTTTGCCACGATTTGATTTACTAATAAAAAATTTGTTCGTATGAAGAAAACCATTTTGGCATTACTTGTGGCGAAGTTCCAAGGCGTGCGAAAGGATGCGTTGGGCGTGCTGGCGGGCGTTCTTGCTTTACAGGCAACCAACGAGGATGAAGCGAAAGCCCTTGTTGAGAAAGTCACCGATGCGCAAGTGACGGAATTTGCAAAGGACTATCGCGCCGATGTGGACAAAGAGGTGTCCGAAAGTAACAAGACGTTTGAAACCAACTTGCGCAAGAAGTACGATTTCAAGGAGAAGCAGAGTGAACCCGGCATTCCGCCAACCGAGAATCCGAACGACATTGCCGCAATTGTCAAAGAAGCCGTGGCAGCAGCCGTGAAGCCCTTTGAAGAAAAATTGTCCGGTTACGAAACCAAGAACATTGCCGAAACAAGGCTTGCGGCACTCAATGAGAAGTTGAACGGATGCAAGGATGAAACATTCAAGGCGCAAACCTTGAAAGATTTCGCCCGAATGTCATTCGCAACCGATGATGATTTCACGCAATACTTGAACGACAAGGCGGCGGACATCGAAACCGCAAATCAAAACGTGGCGAATGCCGCCCTTGGTGGCGCAAGTGGAAAGCCCATGTTCGCGCAGAAGAACGAAGATGGTATTTCCAAGGGCGTTGCCGATTATGTGGCAAGCATTAAACCCGAAAACAACGAGTTATCGGGCAAAGAAGTTTAACCCATTAAATTGCAAATTATGTCGTTGACAATTAAAAGAGCAAAGGACAACCGCGTTGTCAAGTGCATTTTGCACCGAATCGCGGACATTCCCGGCGGCGTGACGGTATCAGTTGCCAACCTTGGCGGTTCGTCATTGTTTGAGGGAACGCCAATTGGCAAGGGCAAGAATGGCGCGTTTGAGGTATGCAAGACCGCACAGGTTATCACCGAAGCGGATGCAGCCGCCAAGACCTATGAGGTTGCGAAAGGTCATCATTTCAAGGTGGGCGACCGATTTGCGACCGCAGATTGCAATGGTCAGACCATCACCGCCATTGACAAGTCCAATCCCGCAATGGACGTTATCACCGTAGGCACAACGCTTGGCGCAATTGTCAAGGTTGGAACTTGCGCGTTTGAATCAAGCGGCGCAAACAAGACCTTGAAAGTTGTTCCGTGCGCCATCGCCGGAAGCAACGAGGACGTGGAACAGGGAAGCAACCTTTTCGTTTCCGCTTGGGTTCACGCCGTTGTTAGAGAGAGCAACGCGCCAATCGTGAATGCCACAATCAAGGCATCCATTGCGTGTGTTTCTTATGTTTAACCCTTAAAACGTATTCGATATGCAGAAATCGTTAATGGTTGGACTTAATGAAAAGGACATGGGCGCGGTCATCCGTACCTATGACCTTAAAGATTATTATTATCCAACCCTTTTCCCACTCAAGGAAACCAATTTCTTGACGTGGAAGATGCTGGAAGCACAATCGGGCTTGAAGATTGCCGCCGACCTTGTTAGTCGTGGCGCGACAATTCCACGCAAGACCCGTGAAGCCATTTCACGCATCCAAGGTGACATCCCCAAGATTACCATTTCGCGCGAGAAGAACGAGGATGAATTGACCGAATATGACATCATGGTTGCCATGTCGTCAAACAACCCCGACTTGAAAGCACTTGTGGAGTTTTGGGCGGAAGATACCAAGTTTTGTTGGGATGGCGTTGCCGCCCGTGCCGAATGGATTGCATTGAAGCAAATTTCACTTGGCAAGGTGACATTCACCAACTCAAACAACGCGGCAATCGTCACCGAATATGACGTTGATTATCTTATTCCAAAGGAGCAGAAAATCGGCGTTTCCGTTTCGTATTCAACAGGCACAGGCGCAAAGCCTTTGACCGCGGACATTCCAAAAGCCTTGAAGTTGGGCAAGAAACTCTATGGCGCAACTTACAAGTTCCTGTTTATGAACGTTGACACATTCGAGAAGTTCGCATCCCAAGAGGAAGTTTACAAGAAGTGTGCGTCATTCGTTCAGAATGTTGTCGGTTCACAGGACGCGCCCGACCTTGCAACGGTCAATGCGTACCTTGCCAAGAAGAAAGAACTTTATCGCGGTTTGCAAATCATCGTGATTGACCAAGACATCACACTTGAACTTGCGGACGGTTCACGCAAGACGGAGAATCCGTTTGAAGATGACGTGATGTTGTTCAGCGAAAGCAAGGTTCTTGGCAACACTTATTGGAAGAAGCCTATTGACGCAAAGGCAATGCCCGGAAGCGTAGCCGAAAAGGTTATGCACGGACATACGCTTGTCAAGAAGTATTCCAATGAATCGCCCGTTCAAGAGGTTACGGAGGGAATTGCAAACCTTTTCCCCGCGTGGAATCTTGCCGGACGTTCCGTGTTGATGCAGACCAACGCGACAAGTTGGAACAAAAACTAACATTCGCCGCCGGGCGTGCGCATAACACCCCGGCGGCATAAAAGCAAGATGGAAATATGACAAACAAAGAATACTTGATTAAGTCGTTGAACGGCATGAACCTTTCAGATGATGACATTGACATCATCTTGGTAAAAGCTGGATTGGATGGCGATGCCGACCTTGACATCAAGGCGTGCGACACGGCGGTTTATAAACGCTTTTCGGTTATCCTCAAAGGCACGATGCAGAATGTGAGCGAGGGCGGATATTCCGTTTCGTGGAACATTGATGCCATCAAGTTGTTTTACAACGCCCTTTGCAACGAACTTGGCAAGGAAAATGTGCTTGTCAACCGTCCGAAGATTCGCAACCGTTCAAATATGTGGTAATATGGCAAAGATTGTTCAATACCCGCATTTCCTATTCATTGAGGAAACCCCGGATGCCGTACAGGATGAACAGGGTTATTGGTCGGAAAGCGAATCATCGCGCAAGTTTCTTTCCCGATGCCGGGAAGAAAGCGATGGCAGAAGTACGGAATACCAAGTTGCCGGGGGCAAGTCCTACAAGGCAACATCCGTCATTCAGTTGCCCAAGTCTTGCCCAAAGGTAAACAAGGGCGCACGCGTCATCATTGCAAACGATATTGATTGTTCGGACATCCGCATTTCCGGAATATGCTTGAACTTTGATGCGGCACAATTACATTCACGACTATGGCTATAAAATCAAATTTCACCAAAGACGATGTGCGCAAGCGATTCGATGCGTTCTTGAATGAGATTGAGAAAAAGCAGATTGCCCGGTTGCAAAGACTTGGCGAAATGTGTTTGGTCGAAGCAAGGACAAACAAGGGTTACATGATGCAGACGGGCGCGTTGCTTTCGTCAACGGGTTACGAAGTCTTTATTGATGGCGTTGCCATCCATTCCCAATTCGATGCGGCAAGCGGCGCAGAAAGCAATGCAGCCGAAACGGGCATCAAGTCCGGACAAAGCATCGCGGAAACCATCGGAAAGGGAACAAAGGGAATTGCCCTTGTGGTTGTAGCAGGAATGAATTATGCCGCCTATGTCGAAGCGAAAGGATATAACGTGTTGTCAAGCGCGGAACACCTTGCAGAACGGGAATTGCCCCGAATGTTGGAGAAACTTATTTCAAATATCAAACGTGCGGCAGAATGATAGATTCATTTGAAACAAACGAAATATTGATTGGGTTGTTGCGTGGCAAGACATCCGCCAAGGGCGGTTGTTACCATGAGGGCGACCGACCGGATAATTCAACGGAAGAAGATATTGTCGTGAACACGGTTGATTTGGCGATTGATACCACCCCGCAAATTGGTACATCGAACGTCAACATCTATGTGAGCGACACGCCGAAGAAGATAAAAGGCAAGATGATGTTGTCCGCTAATAACCCACGATTGAAAGCCTTGGCAAGAGAAGTCACGGCAATCATCCGTAATTCGCGGATTCACGGAATCAAAGCAATACCCGGCACGATGTCAATCATGAACGAGCCGAACACCAAGCAGCATTTCGCAAACATCCGCATTGATTGGAATATTCAAATTTAATTTTTCATAATTATGGCAGATAGAGCATCAGTAATAACACTTGGTTTGTGTGAAATCCAAGTTGGCGCGGCAAGCGCGGCGGGTACAATGCCCGCACAGATGGCGAAGATTGGCAAGACTTACAAGGACACTTGCAAGATGACCCAAGATGCCGCCGATGTCACCGAACATTACGAGGAGGGCAAAGCCGCCCCGGAGGTTCGCAAGAAGTCGCGCAAGATGCCGACATTGACGTTTTCCATGATGGATGCCAATGTGGATGACCTTGTGTCATACGTTGGCGGCGCAAAGGTCGGTGAAGATGGATGGGGTTATGATGGTGACGAGGTTGTTGCCAACAAAGCCATCAAGGTTGTAACCGAACAGGGACTTGACTTTGAGATTCCCAACGGCGACATTGAAGCGGTAATCAACGCCGATATGTCCGCAAAGGGAATTTTCCTTGTTGATTTTACCGTCACACCTTGCGCGGTTACGGCTGGCAAAGCCTTGCGCGGCGTTCCTAAAAAGGGGTAAGGCGCGGGGCATCATAACTAACAAGAAAACCCGAAGTCCCCGGAGGTAACGAAAACGCCTTTGGGGACTTTTTATTTTTTATCAACATGAGCAGCGAAAAAGACGAAAAAACACTACTTGAACAGGAACGCCGGGAGTTGAACACCATCATCGGCAAGGGCGTTTCCTTTGAGGTCAAGGACGTGGAATTTGAAACCAAGACGCGCTTTTGGGGGTTGTTCAAGAAACACATTCCGCATGAAGTCACGCGCAAGTTCACAATTCAAGAACCCACGTTGTCAACGCTTGACCGCCTTTCGGCTGAATGGGTGGAATTTGCCATTGATGAACAGGAATTGCAGAAGCCCGAAAGCATGAAAGCGGCGCGCACATTGACGCATTTCCACGCAAGACGCGCGGCGAAGGTCGTTGCCATCGCCGCATTGGGTGAAGAACGATTGATTCCCAAGCCTTGCAAAGCTGGCACGATATGGGTTGAGGATGAAAAGAGATTGGAAGAATTAACGGACTTGTTCGCCCGGAAAATCAAGCCATCCCGATTGCATCAGCTTTACAACATCGTGAACACCATGAGCAATTTGGGGGATTTTGTGAACTCTATTCGATTGATGTCAATCGAAAGAACCACCGTGCCGAATCGGATAGAGTAAAGCAAAGCGGGCTAAATTCCCCGCTTGGTCGCCGAGGTGCGATATGTGAGCATTTCGGTTGGACATACGATTATTTGCTTCATGGCATTGCGTGGTCGGTTGTGCAACGCATGATGATTGACGCGCCAAGTTACGACAACACGGATGGCGAGGTTGAGGAAATCACGTTGACGCAAGAAAATAGTGATACGATTTTGAATTATGTAAATTCTTTAATGTAGATATATGGCAGATGTAAACGGGGGCGCATTGTCCTTTACGTCCATTATGGACAACGACCAAATGAACGCGGCGATTGAAGAAACATTGCGCCGTGTTCAAGGTTTTTCGGATGCCGTTGTTGGAAGCGGTGACACGATGGACAACACAACGCAAGAAATCGTTGAAAGCATCCAAATCCAAAAGCGCGTCATCGAAGAATTGGAAAAGACCGTTGCGGACTTGAACGAACGCATCAATTCCGTTGAACCCGGCACGGCGCAAGACGCGTTGATTGAGCAAGCGAACGCGGCACGCGCGGAACTTGACGGGGAGAAACAAGGCATGGTCGCCTTGATTAACGAATTGAACAACTTGCAACGCGCCAATGAGGGTGCAGCATCCGCAAGTGAGGACATCCGCAACGGACTTTCCCAAATCGGCGCGGCGTGTGAAATGCACGAAAACGCGATTGCCGCCCTTAAAAAAGAATATGAGCAAATAACCCAAACGATGAACGGCGCGTTGAAAAGCGGCAACGATAATGAATATCGTGCATTGCGTGACCGCGCCCAAGCCATCAAGGGTGAAATCGCAACCCGCAAATCCTTGTTGAACGAGTTGCGCGAACAATCAAACGCGTTGGAAGATGAAGCAAGCCGGATGGAACAGGCAAGGGCGGCGGCGGAAAACACCGCACAAGCCCATGTTTCGTTGCGTCAGCAAATCCGCGCCTTGAAAGAAGAAATGGCGGATGCGGTTGCCAACGGCATTGACGAACAATCGGAAGCATACAAAAGGATGGTGAATGAACTTGGACGTTTACAGGACATCCAAGGCGACATCCAATCACAAGGAAGCATTCTTGCAAACGATGAAGCAACATTCGCGGGCGTTTTGTCCGGTTTGAATGGTGTTGTTGGCGGATTCACGGCGGCACAAGGCGCGGTTGCTTTGTTCGCTGGAGAAAACGAGAATTTGCAAAAGATAATGTTGAAAGTCCAATCGTTGATGTCAATCACGATGGGATTGCAACAGGTGGCGCAAACCTTGAACAAGGATTCCGCGTTTTCCCTTATCACCTTGAATAAGGCAAAGGAATGGTGGAACAACTTGTTGGCGGTCGGTCGTGGTGAACAAATCGCATCCACGGCGGCAACGGCTGCAGATACAACGGCAACTATCGCGTCCACGGCGGCAACAACCGCAAATGCTGCGGCAGAACAGGCAAGCAACACCGCCAAGACTGCAAGCGTTGGAGCATCAACGGGGGCGGCAGCAGCGCAAGCCGTACAAACCGCATCGGCAACCGCCGGAACGGTGGCGAACATCGGACTTGCCGGAGCGTTCCGCATGGTCGGCGCGGCAATCAAATCCATTCCGGTGTTCGGTTGGATTCTTGCCGGAATATCCGCGTTGATTGCGCTTGTGTCGCATTTCGTAAGCAAGGCGAACGAATCCAAGAAAGCAACCGAAGAATGGTATAATGCCATTGCGGATAACGCTTACAAGCCCATTGCGTCCATCATGGAGTTGTCCGACAAGTGGAATGCACTTGGCAACGACCTTGAAGCGAAGAAGCAATTCATCGAAAACAACAAGAAAGCGTTTGAGAATTTGGGCGTTTCCGTTCGTGATGTGGTTGATGCCGAAAACGTCCTTGTTGCTAACAAAACGGCGTTCATCAATGCGCAAATCGAAAAGGCGAAAGCCACAATCTATTTGCAGCAAGCGCAAGAAAAGGTCAAGGAACTAATCAAGAAAGAACAGGAATACAATGCGATGTCGGACACAAAATCCATGTGGGTTCAGACATCATCGTTCGGCACGGGTTATTGGGTGGAAACCGCCAACAACGAAAAGAAGAAAGCAAAAGCCGCCCTTGATGGATTGCGCGCGGAAATAAAAAATGGTTTTCAGAACGCCGCCAACGCCGAAAGGAACGGATGGAACATCCTTAAAAAAGCCGGAATAGGTGCAACGCAAACATACACGAAAGGTTCACTTGGCGCGATTGAACAAGCCATTCAGTTGAAACAAGAAGCCTTGAAACACCTTACCAATAACGATGATTACAAAAAGGCGATGGCGGAAATTGAGAAATTGCAGAAGCAAGCCGACAAAATCACCGGAAAGACAACGACAACATCCGGGAGTGGTAGCGGCAGCAGCCATCATCGTTCATCCGGTGGAGGTGGCACGAAGAAAGATGCGTTCCTTGAAAAGCTGGCGAAGTACAAAAGCGAATATTCACGCTTTTTGAAATGGGTCAATTCCAACGACCCAATCATTCAGCAAGCGGCGAAAAAGGAATTTGACGGGCTTTTGAAACAGGGTGCAACGTACATTGATTATTTGAAGAACCAACGCGACATCATCTTGCAAGTTGACGTTGCCAATCGTTCCAAGGCGCAAAACAAGCAGTTGCGCCAACTGAATGATGCCATTGCGGAAGAAACAAAGAAAACCGTCCTTGAAGCGTTCAACAATGAATTGTCGGATTCCCTGTCAAACGCAAAGACCGTCATCGAAATGTTGAACGTCATCGAAGCGAAGCGCAAGCAACTTGCCAACGATGGAACGGAACTTGACAACGCCGAAAAAGAAGCCCTTGACAATGCCGAAAAGCAAGCACAGGAAAAGGCGAAGCAACAATCGGACGCATTGTTGACCGAATACGCATCATTTGTGGAGCAGAAACGCCGCCTTGAAGAACAATTCAACGCCGACATGGAATTGTTGAGCCGCAAGCGCGCAAAGGCATCCACGGACGCGGAAAGGGCAGAAATTGACCAAGCAATCGCCAACCGCACGAAGAAGTACAACACGGACACAAGCAAGGTCGGCGATTATGATGCCATCTTGAACCAATATGGCGGATATGAGCAGAAAAAGGAACGCATCGCGGAACAATACGCCGAACGCCGCCGGATTGCAGAATTGAACGGCAACAAAGATTTGCTTGAAAAACTTGCAAAGGCGGAACAAGACGAACTTTCCAAGTTACAAAGCGACTTGATTAAAAATTCCGGAGATTGGCAAAACCTTTTCGGCAACCTTGACGAGTTGACAACAAAGACCATCAAGAAGCTAATCGCCAAGATTGAGGGCATGAAAGCAACCATCGGCGTTGACTTGAATCCGCAAGACTTGAAAGCCTTGACCGACCAATTGAACAAGGCACGTTCGGAGGTTGAGAAGCGCAACCCGTTCACCGCCCTTGGCGCGGCGTGGAAACGCCTAAAAGAAGCAACCAAGGATGGCAAGGGATTGGGAAGCGATGAAGCCAAGAAAACGACCAAGGACGTTGCAACCGCCGTTTCCGGTTCGATTGACCTTATCAACGGAACATTCAACGCCGTAACGAACGGATTGCAAAAGATGGGCGTTTCGATGGATGAAGAAACCCAAGCCATATTGGGCGACATCGGCGGCATCATGGACGGTGCAAGCCAAGTTGCGCAAGGTATCGCGACCGGAAACCCGCTTTCAGTCATTCAAGGTTCAATCGGCTTGTTGTCATCCGCCTTTGATTTGTTCAATTCGCGCGACCGCAAGGCAGAAAAGCAAATCAAGAAGCATCAAAAGGCAATCAAGCAGCTTGAAAACGCTTACAAGCAACTTGAATGGCAGATTGGCAAGGCGTTGGGCGGCGAGGTTTACAAGAATCAACAAGCAGCCATCCGCAACATGAAAGAGCAACAAGAACACTTGAAAGCATCATGGGAAGCGGAAGAAAGCAAGAAGAAAACCGACCACGACCGCGTGAATGATTTCAAGGAGCAATATGCGGAACTTGGGCGACAAATCGAAGATATGATTGACGAAATATCCAACGACTTGTTGCAGACAACCGCCAAGGACTTTGCAAGCGACTTGGGCGATGCGCTGGTTGACGCATTCAGCAAGGGCGAAGATGCGGCAAAGGCGATGGAAACAACCGTCAATTCCGTTTTGAAGAACCTTGTCGTGAACCAATTGAAGAAGAAATTCTTGGAAAACCAATTGCAAGGCGCGTTGGATAAATTGGAAAAGGACATGGGTTATTGGAACGGCGATGATTTCGTCTTTGACGGATTGACCCAAGCGGAAATTGACCGATTCAAAAGCGCGGTCGGCGCGGCATCAAGTAATTTCAACCAAGCCTTGAAGCAATACGAAGAAATATTCAAGGACATGGGCTTGGATGATACCGATGAATCGTTGACCGGGGCGGCTAAGGGAATAAGCGAGGAATCCGCGAACATCCTTGCCGGGCAGATGAACGCCATCCGTATCAATCAGCTTGACGCAAACGAAGTCTTGCGCCAATCATTGCAAGCATTGAACACGATTGCAATCAATACGGCATATAACAAGTATTTGTCGCGAATTGAACGCATCATCACAATAATGGAATCCAACCAAGGCGGAAACGCATTGCGTTCGCAAGGTTTGTCCTAAACTCAAAAAAAGAAATGACAATGAACAACAAAGTAACAAAACATCTTGCCAAGGCAGCACAGGCGAACGGCATTTGCACGCCTTGGTTGAACGAGTTGAAAAGCCTTGATGACAAGGATGCGTTGGTGGATATGTACATTCGCGGCATTGATTTTTGCCTTGAACACGATTACCCATCCAACGATTTCATCCGTGAGAATTTCAAGGGCGTAATGGAGAAACACGGCGTGTTCCTTGATGATGCAATTGCATTGCAAGACCAATCCAAGTGCATTGCGCTTGGAACGACAAATGGCAAAGTCACGGCAACCGGATATTCGGTTTCGGAAGTATGGGCAAAGCATGATTCCGCGTTGAATATCGTTGCCAAGGACAATGCCTTTGTCATGGTTGACGTGTACGACAACGCCGTTGTGAATGTCATCGCAAGCGACCGGGCGAAAGTTTGCGTGAACCATCACAGCGGTAAAGTGATACAAAAAGCCACGGACGATGCCGTGGTGAAAATCCTGGAGAAGTCAAACAAGTAAATTGAACCATTTATGGACAACAAAAATATTATCTTTCAAATGCCATTCGATGAAAGCGATGGCGCGCTTGTCGCTTATGACTATTCATCGAACCGCGCCGATGGCGTTGTGTCCGGTGCGCATTTCGTTCAAGGAAAGAATGGCAACGCCATTTCCTTTTCCGGCGATGATACTTGCGAGGTTGACAAAAGCGTATTGCCCACCCTTTCCGTTGACTTTTCGATGTTGATGTGGGTGAATGGTGCGGAATGCGAGGTTGGCACGCCAACACAATTGATTTGGATGCTTGCTTTCGCCGGGCTTGACAATTACATTGAAGTTCCAATCGAAGCGAAATCCGGAACTTGGTTTTCGCTTGCGCTGGTGAAACAGGGCGTGAAATATCGCTTTTATGTCAATTCATCCTTGATTAAGGAGGTGACGAACGGCGGCACGTTGCAAGGCGTATCGCTTAACCAAGACCATTATGGCGGCGATTATGGCTTTGGCTTGCTGGATGATGTCAAGATGTACAATCTTGCATTGTCACAACAAGACTTGATTTCGGAAATATCATCCGCCAAACAACAGGCATACACCATTGACGGACACGATTTCAAGGATTACGGAATCTTTGTGTCGGCATCCGATGGCTTGTTGTCACGTCCGAAACTGAAAGACCCGTTGACGGTCAATTGGGACAACTATCACGGCGAAAGCGTGGATTTGATGCACAAGTTCATTGAAGCGCGCGACATCACGTTGTCTTGCTTTGTAAAAGCGGAATCCAAGATTGATTTCATCAAGCGCGTGAACGACTTTGCGCATCTTTTCGACAAGAAAGGAACGAATCGCCTTGTCGTTGACGTGCATCCGGTGAAACCTTTGATTTACGAAGTTTACATCAAGGATGAAATCGAAGTTTCAAAGACTTGGAACGATTCGTTGATGGTCGGCACGTTCAAGTTGAAGTTGCGCGAACCCGAACCCGTCAAAAAGGTGTTGAAGCATATCCGCGTAAGCGAAGCCACAAAAACTTGCGAAATCACATTGGCATCAACCAAGTATGTGAACATATATTGGGGCGATGGAAATGTTGATTATGACATCGCGGGCAAGGATGTTTCAATACAACACGAATACACCGAAAACGGCGATTATTTCCCCGTTGTCACGGGTTGCATTGATGAAATCATATCATTCGCCACAAATGCCATTATCGTATGGGAGCGAATATAATTATCACCAAACCGAACGGAAGCCGTGTGCCTATGGAATCAAGGGCAACGGCGACCGCCATCACCGCCGCAAAGCAGACTTGGGCGTTGAATGCAGAAGATACCATTGCCATCACGGTTGTTTCCCCATTCCCGCAATCATACGGGATTGGGGACGTGATAACCGTGTTCGGGCGTGACTATCGTTTGAACCGTTTGCCAAAGGTCAGCAAAACAGGAATGCAAGAATACCAATACGATTTGGAGTTTGAGGGCATCCAATACGACCTTATGCGCGTGACGTATGACGTGAACATCAACACCACAAACAACCAATTACAGGACATCCAAGGCGATTCCTTGACGGGTGATTTGAAAAGGTTCATGGAGGTGTTGATAAGTAACGCAAACCGCGTGTTTCCCGGCAAATGGGCGTTGGGCGTATGTCCGGAAACGGATGGCGACAATACTTTGACGTTTTCGGAATCCGACAATTGCTTGTCGGTGCTGCAAACATTGTGTTCGGAAGATAAGTTTGGCGTTGAATTTGAGATTGAGCGCGTCAACGGCGTTTATGTCATCAACATCAAAAAGACCATCGGGCAAACTTTGCCTTTCGTGCTGGAGTACGGCAAGGGCAAGGGCTTATATTCCATTTCGCGTGAAAATGTTTCATCCTCAAACATCGTCACACGATTAAAGGTGTACGGCAGCACGGAAAACATCACGTCAAAATATCGCGCCGACCGCCTTTGTATGTTCGGCAAGGACAAGGCATCATCTTACATCGAAAAGGCGGATGCCGTGGCGAAATATGGCATATTTGAGGGGCGCAAGAATTTCGACATCAAGCCGACATTCACGGGCAAGGTTTCATCCGTTGTTGATGGCGATGTATTGTCATTCATTGACACGTCATTTCCGTTCGACATCAACGCAAAGAACGCATCCGGCGAAACCTTGTATTTGATTTCCGGGGTGTCCGCCAAAGTGCATTTCAATTCCGGAAATCTTGCCGGATATGAATTTGAGGTTCACGCATACGACCACGCGACACACAAGTTCACGTTGGTAAAGCAGACCGATGACCGGGGCAACGTGTTCCCATCGGAAACATCGCCCGCGTTCCAAATCGGCAAAAACGACACATACAAGGTGCTTGACATCGCTTATTCGCGCGACATCGAAGAAGCAGCAGAAAAGAAGCTGGCGGAAGAGGGCAACAAGTATTACGACCAAAATTCACAGCCAAAGGTTCAATATTCGGTGAACGTGACAAAGGCGTTCATCGAAAACAAACTTGCGTTGTCGGATGGCATCACGAATGTTTTTGCGCCGGGCGATTATTTGCCAATCAAGGATGATGAAATTGGCGTTGACAAGTCAATCCGCATCAAGTCATTCACGCGCAACGTGCTTGACCCATACGATTATTCGTTGACCATTTCGGACACACAAACAAAGGGCGACATCACAACGCGCGTGATTTCCGACCTTGTGGACATCGACAAGGTATTGACCATCAACAACCTAAAAGACCCGGCACAGGCGCGCGCAAATTGGCGTTCATCGCGTGAAGTCTTGAACATGGTGTTCGACCCGGAAACGGGCGGTTATTACAAGGACAAAATCACGCCGGAATCCGTGGACACGATGATGTTGTCGGTTGGCGCGAAGTCAATGCAATTCGGCTTGATAAACACCGTCTTTGAACCAAATTTTCAAGGCAACCCGAACTTGTTCAAGTGGAAAGGTGGTGTTCTTACGCATTACACCATTGACACGGACAAGGCGCGTTCGTGGGTGCTGGCGGATGGAACAACGGCATTGCAACAGGATGTGCCATATTACATCTATGCAGTTTGCAACCGCGACAATTCAGCCGGAACAATGAGCATTTCGACAACCCAACACAAGGTTGAAGAATCGCCGAACGTGTATTTCTTTTTGATTGGCATTTTGGGAAGTATAGACGCGGACACAAAGGTTCGTGCCATTTCCTTGACGTATGGTTTCACGACCATCAACGGACGTTTTATCAAGACCGGACGCATCGAATCGGCGGATGGTACAACATATTTCGACCTTGACCAATCGGAAATCGGCGGGCGAATCGTGTTCACGCAAAACGGGCAAGAAAAAACGCTTGAAGAACTTGGCAGCGAAGCGTTAGAAAGCAAGGATTTCATCAACAACACATTGCCAGGAATCCTTGACGAAATCAAAGCGCAATTGGATGGTCAGATTGAACAACATTTCTATCAGATAGACCCATCCCCGCTTTCAACCGCGCCGGGTTCGGAAGATGGTGTTCCGAATAGCGGATGGACGGATTCCACCACAAAAGAAAACCATCTTGGCGACTTGTATTATAACACAACATCCGGCAAGGTATGGCGATATGTGAAAATACAATGGCGACCAAAGCCGGGATATGCGCCCGGCACATTCTATGTGTGGCAAGAACTGCAAGATTCAGAACTTGCGCAAGCCATCGCGATTGCAAATGAAGCGTTGGAACTTGGCAAGGAAAAGAACCGCATCTTTACATCAACGCCCGTGACACCTTATGATGTCGGCGACTTGTGGGTTCAAGGTGCGACCGGGGACATCATGCGATGCAAGACCGCAAGGGAATCCGGCGCGTTCACATCATCGGATTGGGAAAAAGCGAGTAAGTACACGGATGATTCAGCATTGAAGAATTTCATCAACGGCGACTTTGCAAATGCCATTGATACGATGACCGAACAGATTGACGGAAAGATTGAAACATGGTTTCAGACATCCGACCCGGCATCCAATTGGACAACGAACGCGGAAAAAGCAAAGCACGTTGGCGATATGTGGTATAATTCAAGCACGAAGTTGTTGAAGTGCTATCGGCAGACGTTCCGTTTTGTCAATGGTATGGGAACGGTCGTTTATATATGGCAAACCATCGAAGATAAAAAGGCGATTGACGCGTATGATGCAGCAAGCAAGGCACAGGACACCGCCGATGGCAAACGCCGTGTGTTCGTTGCGCAACCTTATCCACCGTATGATGTGGGCGACTTGTGGGTTGACGGAAAGGAATTGCGCCGTTGTATCACCGCAAGGGCATCCGGTTCGTGGAACACAAACGATTGGGTTGTTGCCGTGTATTACGACAACACACAAACAACGATTGATGGCGGAATCGTCACATCCGGAACAATACAGGTTGCGGGCGACAACAAATCCATCCTTGCCGGAATCACAGGTAACGGCACGGCATCCGATTCCATCCGCTTTTGGGCTGGCGCATCATTCGAGAATCGCAAAACCGCGCCTTTCCGCGTCATGCAAGATGGTTCGGTCGTGATGTCAAAAGCGCAAGTGGAGGGCGTTATAAATGCAATATCGGGTTCAATCGGCGGATTCCGCATCAAACAAGGACAAATCGGATATGGTAGTTCAGACGAACAGGACACGACAAATGGATTGGCGTTGTTTCGCGATTTCATAAGATTCTGCAACGACAAACAACGCGTGTTGTTTGGTTGCCTGTCATCACTTGGTTATCCATATAACGGCTATATGTCGCTAACTGATAACATGGGAACAACGCTTGAATTGCACCACAACAACCCATCAACGAGTGATGCGAATATTGAACATTGGTATCATCCCAAAGCCCTTGGCGTATATGGAAATCAATACAACATTGGCAAGGTTGCGGCATTTGAAAATGGTTACATCGGGCAAGCGTACACGGACATTATAGAACTATGGTTCGGCATTACGCAAAAGTATCATTTCACCGCTAACACGACTAAATATTTGAATGTCAAGTTGCCAACATTGGCACAGGTGAACAAGCAGACAAACAATGTCCCAACAATTTTTGACATCGAAATTGTGTGTGACCGAAACATGGGAAACCGAATAAGAGTTTCACCGCAAAGCGGATGCACGTTATACAACAACGATGGAAAATCTATTAGTGGACTTGACATGGAGCGTGGCGATTCATTGACGTTGCGTTATTACAATGGTGGATGGATGGTTGTTAATAAACAATATACAACATAATATGGAATATCAATTGGCAAAATACGTTCAAGGCGAACCCCTTGACTTGCGCCGGGTTAACAAAAGCCAAGGCGCGTATATTACGGAATTGAGAAATGCGGGGTTTCTTGATTTTGTGCCAAGCGAGCAGCCAACGGGCGAACCGGGAACGTCCGTGGTTGAATCGCTTGATGTGGTGGATGGAAAGCTGGTGCAATCGTGGCGTGTCGTTGAAGATGCGCCACAAGAAACCGCATTGCCGGGCTAAGTTGTGCCGAACTTATCCACAACGTGTTTCACTATGAAACATATATTGTAAATTTGCATTCAAGTTTTTAACGTAAAAAATTGAAGTATGAACACAAGAAGCGGCGAAAGCGTTTCCGCGCAAATCGGAAAGATGGGCGTGATTGACCTTGCGAACGGCAATTTCAGCCTTTCGGACGGTCAACCGTTCAACATCAAGAACGATTCCACAAGCCCCGTCAAATTGTCGGTGCAGCTTGCCGGAATGGATGATGGGGATTTCATCGAAACCAACTTTGAAAGTGGTTGGAATCCCGAAATCGTGAAAGTAATCAAGGCAACATCGTTGTCGGGTATAAACTTAAAATGGGGTTACTAATATGGGACTTTTAATCGGTGTCGGCAACACAAAGCCGACCTTTCCTTATGATTATTATTATGGCGTGGAATGGGACATCACGGTGTCCAATCCCAAGCCAACACGCGTTGGCAAGATGGAGTTGCACAAGGAATTGCCTTTGCAAAACATGATGCGCAATTGCATCTTGGATGACAACGGCAAGGTTGTGTATTACCTTAACGCCAACGATTCGACCAAGCGCGACACAGGCGCGGCGGCAGATTTGACGGGCAAGGATGGCATGATGGAAACGGAATTGCCGGATATGTACGTTCGCTTTGAAATGGATGGCAACAAATGCCGCCATTTGCAGAGTACGCAACCATTGCCCGGATTCCATCTTTGGCACAAAGGCTATGTTTCAAGCGTTGAAGCAACGGTTCAGCGTTCAACAAACAAGTTGGCATCCGTATGTTCAACCGATGTTGACTATCGCGGCGGCAACAACAACGCAAGTTATGATGGAACTTATCGTTCATTCCTTGGTTTGCCCGCGACCGCCATTTCATTGAATGATTTCCGCGCAAAAGCGCGCAATCGTGGTTCGGTGGAATGGAATGCAAACCTTTACAGGATGCACAAGATGATTTGGTGGTTGTTCGTGGTTGAATATTGCACATTCAATTCGCAAGACGCGTTCAACGCCGAATTGGATGAAAACGGATTCCATCAAGGCGGCTTGGGTGCTGGCGTGACAACGTGGAATGGAGATTGGAACACCTTTAATGGTTATTACCCAATCATTCCATGTGGAACGACTAATCCATTGGGCAATCACACGGGAACGGTTGATTATACCGTGAGCAATGGCGACAAGATAAGCAAGACATTCGCCGTGCCACGTTATCGCGGCATTGAAAACCCGTTTGGTCATCTTTGGAAGTGGACGGACGGAATCAAGATAATCATCCAAAGCGAAGCGGCGGGCGGTTTATCTAAGATGTACATTTGCGATGACCCATCCAAGTTCACAAATTCGGGTGTCGGCAATTATGAGTATCGCGGCGACATTTCGCGAAAAGAGGGATATGTAAAACAACTTGTCCTTGGCGAAGATGGCGACATTATGCCGTTGGTGGTAGGTGCTGGAAGTACAACGTTCTTTTGCGACTACTTTTACACAAACATCCCGGCATCCGGAGAATCGGAACGTGGTGTTTTGTTCGGCGGTCGTGCGAATTCTGGTGCGTCTGCGGGGTTCGTGTGCGCGAGTACGTCTAACGCGCCTGCGTATGCGGCTGCGTATATCGGTTCTCGGCTTTGCTTTGACCCGCAAATCGAAGCGGCTTGAAAAGCCGTAAATCGACCCGCAAACAGATAAACGGGATTTGAAAGAAAAAAGAAATAATGGTTGTCCGATGTCGTGGTGTTTTGTTCAGCGGTAATGCGAATAATGGTGCGAATGCGGGGTTCGTGTACGCGAATACGAATAACACGCCTACGAATGCGAATGCGAATATCGGTTCTCAGCTATGCTTGTAAAATATTATAGTTGCTAATCGGAAACCATGCCAATCATCCCATCCGGGGATGGTAAGTCGGGAAAGGAAGCCCGGCGGCAAAAAATAGAATATGTTGAACGGTTTTGGTAGGGCGCAAGCCCGAAGAATCCTATTATTCAAGCAAACAAAAAACTTTCAAGAATGAAAAGAATTGGCAACCTTTATGAAAAGGTCATCGCGATTGATAACTTGAAACTTGCGGACGAAAAAGCCCGCAAGGGCAAGTTGCATTCCTATGGCGTGCAGCAGCACGACAAGAACAGGGAAGCGAACATTCTTGCATTGCATGAAAGTTTGAAAAACGGAACTTTCAAGACATCCCAATATCACGTTTTCACAATTTTTGAACCAAAGGAACGGCAAATCTATCAATTGCCATATTATCCCGACCGCATCTTGCATCATGCGGTGATGAACATTCTTGAATCAATATGGGTGTCCGTGTTCACGCACGACACATATTCATGTATCAAGGAACGCGGCATTCATGCGTGCGCCATGAGCGTGAAAAAGGCTTTGAGAAAAGACCCGGTCGGCACGAAATATTGCTTGAAGATTGACGTTCGCAAGTTTTACCCGTCCATCAACCACGAAGTGTTGAAAGGTGTGGTAAGGCGGAAAATAAAAGATGGTCGCTTTTTGGCGTTGCTGGATGAAATCATTGATTCCAACATCAACACGGACATTCCGATTCGGAATTTTGTCACCGACCCGAATACAGGGGAATTGGTGGCAACGTCCTTGAACGGCGTGCCGATTGGCAACTATCTTTCCCAATACTTTGCAAACCTTTTCTTGGCGTATTTCGACCATTGGTTGAAAGAAGAAAAGCGCGTGAAGTATTATTGGCGTTATGCCGATGACATCGTTGTTCTTGCACCGGACAAGGAATCCTTGCACGCGTTATTGCGTGACATACGGGCATATATGAAGCGTTTACAACTGAAAGTGAAACGCAATCATCAAGTGTTCCCGGTTGACGCGCGCGGAATTGATTTCCTTGGATTCGTGTTCTATCACGACCACACATTATTGCGCAAGTCCATAAAACAAAATCTTTGCCGCCGGGTGGCGAAGTTGAACAAACGCAAGAAACAACCCACAAAGGCAGCTTACAAGCAAGCCATTTGCAGTTGGTGGGGTTGGTGCAAGTACTCGGATTCAAATCATTTATTCGACAAACTTTCAAAATCGTTTCCTTATGAAATTAAATTCAATCGAACCAAACGCGCATTATGACATTGCGCATGGTATGCCCGCCGTGCTGGAAAAGGACAATGACGGGTCGGTGATTTATCGCGTGAACATCGCCGAAGAAAAAGCCATTCCGGAGGGTGAAAAGGAAGCCCGCCCGATTGGTTGGTCATGTTATGAAGTGCGCACGTTCGCGAAGCCTACAAAGGCAAACTTGAAGCGTGTGTTCATCCGTTCAGTCATTGACGAAACGGCGGAATTTGACCTTGTAAATTCGTACAACAAGCACGTCATTGGCATTGCGCCGGATGAAAAGGCGGTTGCCGAATACAAGGAATATTTGAAGTTTACCGAAGATTTGGACAACCAAATCGTTTCGGATTTGTCACACATCTAAAAAGAAGAAAATGCCACGATTTAGCGATTCTAACATTGAATCGGACGCAATAATTGGTAAAGGAATAGACCTTGAAGAACTTTTTGACCGCCGCATTGTCATTGAGAAAATCAAGATTGAACCGACCAAGTTTCCGGGAAAGAATGCGTCCGGTATGCGTATGCAAATGCAAGTTGTCATCAATGCCGAATTTATGGACACGCCCGATGCGGACGGCGACTTTTTCAAAAAGGATGCCAACGGAAAGGCAATCGGAACGCGGCGTTCCGTGTTCACCGGGAGCGACAATTTGATGTCGGAAATGAAGCAAGTGCAATCGCAATGGAAAACCGAACGTGTTTCCCAAGGGTTGCCCGCCGTTGATTTCGTTGTGTTTGATACGACAATCGCGAAAGTTGGCAAAATGTTTCATTTTACATGATTTTACGATTATGACATCAAACATTCATTCAACAATAGTTCCTATCTTGGCAAGATACATGATGACCGCATTCGGCGCGTGTTTTGCCATCATCAAGCCGACATTCCCGTTCATCTTTGTGTGTACGCTTGCGGTGCTTGCTGATTGTTACACCGCATGGTCGTTGAGCCGGAGAGTGAAGAAACGTTTTCCCGGTGCGAATGATGGAAAGTTCAAATCCAACTATGCCGGGCGCGTGTTCCGAACACTTATCAAGGTGTATGCCTTGACCGTCCTTGTTCACTTGATGGACGTGATGGTGTTCCCGGAAGTGTCTTTGCATTTGCCGCAAATTGTAGCTGGGGCGGTGTGTTTTTGGCAAGTGTGGTCAATGCTGGAAAACGAATCGTCTTGCAATGATGCGAAATGGGCAATCATCGCCCAACGCATCATGGTTGACAAGACCGAACGCCATTTTGACATTGACTTGCACGAACTGAAAGAACACAAGCCAACGCCGCCGATGGATGGCGTGCCGTGTGCCAATACATTTTGCGTGTTCCGTGGTGGCGGTTCATGTGACCCGCCAAAGTGTGAATTGTATGTAAAACCAAAAACAAACGATAATGGCGGACATTAAGAACTTTATTCCGTTCTTCCTCAAAAAGGAGGGCGGATTTACGAACGACCCGACCGACCGGGGCGGCGCAACCAACAAAGGCGTGACAATCGCGACTTATGAAGCGTATTGCAAGAAGAAAGGTTTGCCCCGTCCATCGGTGGCGGACTTGAAGCACATTTCGGATGCCCATTGGTATGACATCATCAAGACAATGTTTTGGGACAAGTGGCGCGCCGATGACATCCATTCCCAAAAGGTTGCGAACATCCTTGTTGATTGGGCTTTGACATCCGGCATCCACGGCATCAAGAAACCGCAAGCATTGCTTGGCGTTGTCGCGGATGGAATCGTTGGCAACAAAACCTTGTCGGCGGTCAACTTTGCCGACCCCGACCAACTTTTTGAAGCCATATTCAAAGAACGCGTGAAGTTCATCAACGGGGTTGTTTCGCGTTCCGTTGCGGCATACGAAAAGAAGATTGGACGCAAGGCGACCGAAAAGGAGTTATTGAAGTACACACAAAAGCGGTTTTTGTCCGGCTGGATGAACCGATTGAACGACATCAAAAAGTTGCGATGATATGGAAATCAGAGTAAAACGAAGATTCCTTGGTGACAAATACACCATAGGGTCGTTGTTCGTCAATGGCGAACGATATGTGGTAAAAGGCAAAGTTGTGGACACGATGGAAGATAAGAACCGCGATTTGAATATGAACGGGCGTTTCGACAATGGCGAACGCAAGGTGTACGGCGAAACGTGCATTCCGTTCGGAAAGTACGAAATCGGATTGGATTTTTCCCCAAAGTTCAGCAAAAAGCCAACGTACACGGCTTTCATCCGCAACGGACGTATGCCACACATCCGGCGCGTGCCATCTTTTGAGGGCATCTTGATTCATGGCGGCAATTCACCCGCCGACACGTTGGGTTGCTTGTTGGTGGGATTTAACACCATCAAGGGCGGGTTGACACGTTCATTGGAGTGTTTCAAACACCTCTATGCCGACATCGTTGCGGCAATGGACAACGGCGAAAAGGTAACAATCGAATTTGTCCCATGAAGCACGTTTTGAAGTTGATTTTGCTTGCCACCGTCCTGTTGTTGTTTGGGTGTTCGACATCGCGCAAGCTGGAGAAGAACACCGACAAGGTTGTTGCGGATAGTGTGTCGGAAAGTGTTTCCAAGGTCGCGGATGCTTGCAAGGTCGTTGATACGACCAAGACCGAAACCGGGGAATCTATCATCACGGAAATAATCTTTTTCGGAGATTCAGCGCGCGCGCCGGATTTGCCCGAACTGATTATTGACAAGGACGGAAAGATGACCATCAAAGGCGGAAAGGGCGTGAAAAGCATCAAACAAACCGCCATCCGGTCAAACGTGGTGAAGAATGGAACGACAACGGAACAGGAACACCACGCCACGACCAAGGACAAAGCGACCGTCCACAAGGAGAAGAAACACAACGAAGTCGTAAAGGCAAGCAGACGTTCAAACGTGTGGACGTGGGCAATCGCCGCATCAATCGTTGCTGTTCTTGTCTTGTTCATGCGGTATAGGAAGCCCATATTGGCATGGTTGCGCAAATTGCTTGCGTCCATGCGCAAGGATTTGGAATAATTTTCGTACCTTTGCACCACATTGTTGCGAAAGACCCTTGCATCGCATGGGAACAATGTTGAAGCCCGGTTCATCGCCGGGCTTCTTTCGTTTGGTATGTACACGGATTTTCTTGTTTTTGGACACAAAAAAACGCCCGAAATTGTTAAAATTCGGGCGTTTCGTGTACATTTTCGTGTACGTTTTGCGTAAAACCTTGATTTTCAAGGTTTATTGCGGAGAGAGAGGGATTCGAACCCCCGGAACCTCTCAGTTCAACGGTTTTCAAGACCGCCGCGATCGACCACTCCGCCATCTCTCCAGTGTCATTTGACGACTGTGTTATCGTTTGACGGGTGCAAAGTTAGACATTTTTATTTAACTCACCAAATTTTTCCGTAACAAAAATTTTTGTTTTTTCAGATAGAAATCCTGTTTAAGCGGTTAATTAAATGATAGTCAAAGAGGTGTGGCGAAAATAAAAAATTATCAAAAATTCCAAACTATGGGGCGCAGTAAGGGCGTTTTGAGGTTTTTGTGAGAAAATGGGCGATTTTTTGTAATTTTGTTACTGATATAATTATGATTGGGTATGGCTTGGAAATTTGTAATCACGAGTAAAGGATATTTGAGAATGGGCGATGTGAAATTGCATCGCGATTTGTTGTGGCCCGACGATTGGTGTCTGGGTGGCGGGTTTTATCGTTTCGACTATGTGAACAAGCAGGTGATTCTTGACCGAGAATCGTATGACTATGGCAGGCCGCAATGGAGCAAACTGGCGGCAGCAGGCACCAGATTGCGTGTGCCGAAGGAGTATGAGGGCTTCGCTTTCGTATGGCAAGAGGGGAGTGGACGTATTCAATCGGTGAATCTTTCTGATTGGTTAGGCATCGATTGGGTGACCTCTCCCCACGAATAATATGAACCTTTCCTGTACCTCACATTCATTTATTACGGATTTGTGAATTTCTATTCTTCGCAAAAAAATGGGAATTTTGTGGGGAAAAATTGTTAAATTTGTGGAATGTGTATTTTGGTTTGTGTGTTTGAATTACGTAAAATATACATTGATTACGGAAAAGAAACTTTGATTATGAAAAAGATATTGTTTTTGAGTGTGTTGGCTGCGGTGCTGCTTTGTGCTTGCAAGAAGCCGGAGCAGTTGTACGATGAGCAGAAGTCGGGTGTGGTGATGGTGATTAATAAATATTACTATGAGATGAAGTTGCCATCGGGCTACACGCTGTATTTTACCGGACTTGACGAAGACGGGAATATACAGAACTTTACTGAAGATGTGAAGGAAGTGAAGAAGAATCCGGCAGTGAGTTACGGTACAGCGTTCTTCATCGACGAGAAGGGCGGGCTGCTCACCAATAGGCATGTGGCTTCGCCTCCAATCGACAGGGATTTGGTGAAGAAGAATTTTACTGCCATCATGTCGGCTTTGCAACAGCGTGCTGGCGCATATATGGAGGAACTTCGCAATGCGTATGCGCAAGCCGAGGCAGAAGCAAATTCGATTGTGGGATATGATGAATATGGCGACTTGGTGACTACCGACGAAGAGCGCCTGCAAGAACTCGTGGCTGCCGCTAAGCAGATGGAGCAGGAATACGAAGAGGCGCAAAATGCAGTGGAAATGCTTGAGCAAATCAAAGACCCACGTGGAATTGAAATCAACCCTGTGTGTGAGTTGGGCATTGCGCTGGAGGGTTCGAGTCCGAAAAGCGAGAATGAATTCTTGAAGAGGCACCCATGTCGGGTGGCGCGCACGGCTGGCGCACAGGAAGTGGACTTGGCATTGCTGAAACTCACTAACGAAGTTACGCCATCGGGTGCTTATGTGTTTAATCCGTTTGAGGCAGAAGATAATTTGGCGATTGGCGATGCACTTTATATGATTGGCTACAACGCTGGCGTGGAATTGGGATATACGAAAAAGGGCATTCTTTCGCAACTCACTAAGGGTGCTGTGACTCAGCAGCCCGACGGCGAACGAGTGCTGTATGATATTGCCACGGTGCAAGGTTCGAGTGGTAGCCCCGTGCTTAATGCCAAGGGCGAACTCGTGGCTGTGAATTTTGCTAAATACGCTCGAAGCGACAATTTCAACTTAGGCATTCCGCTGAAAGCCATTCGTGCTTTTTTGAGAAATTAGATGTTAGATGCCGATGATGGGGCAAGTTTGACTTTGGCGAAAACACAGCCACTTTTGTCGGACGTCTCGCGAGGTGGATGATGCCTCTTTGATTGGAAAGTGGGGCGGTTTGGTCGGTGATTCGGAAAAAAGTGTTATCTTTGTGCCGATAAAACAGTATGGTGGTCTGTCGCTCGTGTTTCCTTGCTTCGGCGGGGAATATCGAGAGGAAAGTCCGGGCAACATAGAGCATCACACTTCTTAACGGGAAGCTGGGGGTGACTTTGGGGTTAAGGTGACAGAAAACTACCGCCCACATTTCGGTGTGGGTAAGGGTGAAAAGGTGAGGTAAGAGCTCACCGGGCACTGTGGTGACATGGTGTGCCGCACTACCTGTGAGTTGCAAGGTCAAGTATATCGGCATTCAAGGGTTGCTCGCCCATTGTCGAGGGGTAGACTGCTATATCGGCATGGCAACATGTCGGACAGATAAATGACAGACGGTCGCTTTATTGCGGCTACATAACCCGGCTTATAGCCGTACTGTTTTTTCCTTTTAAAAATATACTCCTTATAAGATATGAAAAAGAAAGTGTCAGCTAAGAACGCTCCGAAAGAAATTGGGGCTTACAGTAACGCCATCAAGGTTGGCAATATGGTATTTGTTTCTGGTCAGCTGCCTGTGAATCCCGAAACTGGTTTGATTCCAGAGGGTATTCAAGCGCAGACCATGCAGGTGATTGAGAATGTGCGCAACATTCTTGCCGATGCTGGCGCCACACTCGATAATGTGGTGAAAACCACTGTGATTCTTTCTGAAATGTATCTGTTTAGCGAGATGAACGAAATCTATGCCAGAGAGTTTAAGGAACCATACCCAGCACGCACAAGTATGGCAGTGAAGGAGATTCCACAAAACACCCTCATTCAATTCGATGTGATTGCGGTGCTGGATTAAGCCGCCGCTCCATTTTAATATACACACAGCCCTCGCAGAAAGCGCATTAGTCTTCAGCGAGGGCTGATTTTTTGCTTTTTTGTGGAGAGGCGCTTTGTCCCAGTGGAAAATTACTGGGGCAATGATTATGGTTCAGTGGATAAATGTTGGGGGCACAGAAACAAAAACATAAAAAACAGCCTTTTAGCGATGCCAGTGCTTCGCACCTGTCG
>OQVR01000020.1_pt1 | contig 51354 bp, 76 predicted proteins | sample 1691521 | NCBI WGS metagenome assembly OQVR01 (sample SAMN03418256, study PRJEB22391) | human gut metagenome | biome: human-gut; feature: organic feature; material: feces | host: Homo sapiens | place: Tanzania | collected 2013-01
AGCCATGTTTTTTCTCCTTATTTAGCTTTGCTTAAACGCGCGTTTGGATTCAGCGGGGCGGAATCTTCTTTGTCGGTGGAAATTGAGTCACCTTTGATTGCCGCTCGCTGTGCCGCCATTTTATCAGACTCTTTAGCCAGATCAAACGCAACATCAATATAGGCGTCCGCCTTTTCGGAAATGTCAGCGCCAGTTACCTCTTTAACGAAAGCAACCTTAATCTCTTTTGCGGTCAGGCCGTCAGTTTTAACGCCAGCCTCTTCCGCTTCTTTCACCAGTGCGGCGTGCGCTTCTGCGTCAGCTTTTGCCTGTTTTACAGCTTCGTCGATCTGCGCCGGGATGCCGTCAACCTTCGCTTGCAGTGCGTCGCGCTCTGCTTCCAGGCCATCAGCTTTATCCTGCGCCGCCTTGGCGTCAGCCTTCACGGTGTCGATAAATGCAGCTACTTCTTTCGGTACGTCGAATTCAACCGCGCCGTCAAGTTTAATTTTTACGGTCATACCTTGATCCTCTTTGTTTGAAAATTCCTCGTTATCATATGGGAAATCCTGATTACTATCAAGATTTAATTTTGCAATCCCGGCTCGGCCCTTGAAAACTAGCGCAATGTGGTTGACGCTGATATTTGTTTGCACCGCATCAAAGCGAACCCAATCGTCAGAATCGGCCTTCCATCCTTCCGGCGTATCCTCATCAAAGAAATACTCGCCAGTTGCATTGTTGCCCCAACCTGGCTTATCAATATCAATGGAGGAGTAACCAACCGAAAGCTCCGCCGTCTTTTTGGCCTTTGCGCTATCAATGGCTTGCTTGTCGTAGATGCTCAATGGAACCTCTACGCCGATCCCGTTTGGAATACCAGCACCAGCACACGCACCAACAACAACATCTTTTGCGTTTTCCGGCGTCACGGTAACATGCCCCAAAGTGATCGGCTTTCCGCTAAAAGTCGCCAGTGAGTCAGCCTTGAACACCTCGGATGCGGGGCGGAATTCCCGGCGCTCACCGAAAGGCGTATGGTACACCTGCAAGCCAATTCGCGCCACGATTGGGCGGTCAACCAAAAAACCATGTTCATCAAAATGCGCCTTGACCTGCACGCTATCAAAACGTTGTACTTTTTTCATTTTAATCTCCTTGCTTTTCGAAATCTGGAACAGCCCAGCAACGGCAACCGTAAGGCTCGCCGGGGAAGTCGTGTATTGCATTTAACGCAATGCGCTTGCCTTCCCATTGCAAATGTTGCAACCTTTCCCGGTCGTCAAGCATACCATGCCAGAAGTAATGCGTCACCCTCGCATCTGCCAGGCGCTGGCGCATAAGGCGACTATTCCAGGATCCAATAATCCCGGTTGCACGGTTTGAGGCCCAAGAGTTGTAGACCGCAAATCGCTTATCCGCAAGCTCGTTAACCTGAGCGGTTGTTTTGTCGGTGAAATTCGCATTGCGAATATTTCCGGCCCAATCGTCAATGATGTTTGTGAAAAGCTTATTCAGCGCGGCGGCGCTCATGGATTCCCACTGCTCCCGCGATTCCTGATACCACGGCTCGGATTGCGTAGCACCAATTGCTATTAGGAGAATAACAGCCTGATTTTTTGCGCCTCCGGCAGATTTGGCAACATTAATCCACTGCTTTGTGTTGAACTTGTAAACAGTTACCGCCAGCGCCGGAAGCAAACCAATCAGCGCAGCGACAAGTTCTTTTGCGTAGTCCTGCGCCTCTTGCTCCGCGTCGGTAATCTCCGCATCGGTGGCGTCAAACTTCATTGCGTGCGTTTTCCGGCGCATTAGCTCAACGAGTTTAGCAACGGCCCGCTGAATATTGCGGGCCAATTCTCTTTCGCTTGCCTCCGGGAATCGCCATTGCTTAACGATCCCTTTTACCTTCATTTCATCTGCTCCTTATCTTCCGTTCCCGGCTCCGGCTCGTTAGATTCCGGCAGTTTTAGCTTATCGGAGTCCTTGATCTTGATTATTGATTCTGTCATTGAGCGCAGCGAGTCGCGAGCCTCTTCAACATCAATAGCCTGATCATTTAACAGCTTACTGATAGAGTCAACGTTTTTGTTTAGAACTTCCGCCTGGTCTTTGTCGCTTGGAACCGCGAGAGGCTCGAAAACAATAGACCACTCATCTTGCTTGAGCATGAACGGCAGCAAAAACTCAAGGATCGGTCGGTAATCCTCTTTCCGCTTGCGCTCGATCAGCTTGTGATAAGTCTCAAGCGCCGTGTTTTGGCTTGCGCTAACTCCGCCTGTGTTTTTGTTTTTCAGCACGATCTCATGAATACCAGTAAGCGACACAATGCGATCGATTTTCTTGTCGAGGAATTCAGGGACGCCGGAAACGTCAGAATTCAGCACTGCGTAATCCTCATCCTCTGCGTCAATGCCGATTGCCCGGCCAACTCCGCTCTCATCGTCAACCTGTGCCAAACGAAGGCGGGCCGCATATTCCCCTTCGTCATCATCACAGATCGCAGAAAGACCTTTAGCCTTCCATACGGCTTGCTGCTTGCGTCGCAGCAGTTGCGTTGCTAATTCCTCGCAGTAGTTGTAATCATAGATCGCTTCGACAAGGCGCTTATTCAGGATAGAGGCTCCCCAACCATCGTTTTGTTTTCGCTGCTCGTTTGGCAAGCGCTCGCCGTCGATAATGCACACGCGCGTATAGTGTACGGAAAATTCAGGCATATCACCGCCAGGCGATACGGTATAAAGCAAAGGCTCACCATAGCGAACATTCCGAGGGTTTGTTTCCCGCTTGCTCACCCTGATTTGGTAGCGGTCATACACTCGGATATCTTCAAGCATTGCACCTTCCTTTACGGGTGACTTGAGCATGCGGCCATCTGCGACAATTGCAACTATAGCGGATCCGCCAAACAGCCGTGACCAGCAAAGCGCGTCGATAATCTTTGCATCAAGGCGCTTTTCGTCCCAAAGAGATCGAAAAGTAGACTCATCCGATACACCCTCAACCTTAAAGCTTGGAGTAACCATATCCTCTGGAATCACGTCTATAATCTTCTTTGCCAACCCATCAGATTCATAAAATGACGCTAGCGACTCATGCGCTGCGTTTCGCATAAAGAAAGGCGTGGCTACTCGGCAATCACCTTTGAAAATATCGTTGTAGCCGTCAGCCTTCACGATCTTTTTCTTGCTCATAACTTTCTCCTATAATAAAAAAGGCTGGAATAGTCCAGCCTTGATTATACATGCGTTTGGCAATTCGTGCTATTTCTTCCTATTGAGTCCAGCAAGCCGTTTCATCCTGGCAACCGGATCATCCGCAAGGTTTAGGCCAAGGTTAACCGCATCAACAACGTTATCAACGATATCGTCGTGCGGGTGCGAATCGTCGAACGTGAACGCCGAAACCTCCGCCAGCAATTCCGCAAGCATTGGATGGTCAACCGGAATCGCGAGGCGTCCGGCCTTCATTACTGGCGCTGCGTCCATCGCCCTTGTCGCCTTGTCTTTATCGCGCTGCACTGGCTCGATATCTATCGGCATTTTCTTTTTCGCGCCTTGTATCAAACCAGTACCGCTGGCCTTGTCCTCTACGTATATTTTGCGCAGCGTGCCGCATTCCTTATTGCGCTTCCAACACTGATTGACGAACGCTACAAAGTTGGTTTCCAGATCTGGCGCTTCCCACTTGCCGCGCACGCCGTCGATGAAGTAAACGCGATCCCTGTATATGCCCCAATAGCAGAAAACGCTATAGTCGTTTAGCTCGCCTATCTTCTGAGCGGTATCGGCGGTAATAAACGTGTGCTCAAAGCGATCCGGTTTTGGTAGCGTGCACTGCTCGCCTTCGCCGTAATACTGCAACCACTCCGTTTTAAACACGTTACCACCAAGCGCGATAGGGCGCTGCTGATACTGCGATTCAAAGGTGTATAGATCCGCTTCACGCAGTGCTAGGAGCGATGCTGCGCTCTCCTTTGCGGGCCAAAACGAGTAGTGAGCCACGCCGTCGATATACACAGGCTCGCTTGTCAGAACATCACGATCAAACTCCGCCTTTAACCAATCAGGAAGCGTTTCGCGGTATTCTTCCGTGACCAGCGCCGGGATACTCACAACGTCAAACTCGATACCACCCATCCCGCCGTTAAGCAGAAACCAAGTCGAGTCGTTAACGTGCAATCGCTGCTGAACCACAACACAAGGCGTCGTGTCTTTCATGCGACGTGAGCGCACGGTGTTTTTTAGTCGCGTATGGATTGACGCGCGGCGCACGGCGGAAAACATATCATCAGGTTTGTCCGGGTCGTCTAGCGTCAGCATGCCAGTAAAAAAGTCGTCCATGTACCCGCCACGCAGACCTGTAACCTGCCCACCGATAGCGCGCGAATTGAGTTGCAGCCAGACCTTGCCGTTTTCGTTAAGCGCGGTGATATCCTTCGAACTCGCTTTTGCCAGCTTACAGGGCCAAAGCTCCTGGAATTCAGGGGATCCGATAATCTCCTTTACCCGGCTGCTGTTTTGCTGCACAAGGCCATCACTAAACGACAGGTTAAGGTTTCGAACCTTCTTGCTTTGCAGCATAGCGTAAACAGGCATGTGGATCGAAAATATCTCCGTCTTACCTGAGCCTGGCGTGATGTTAAAGATCACGTTTTGAGCTTCCCCCTTGATGATCTGTTCCACCTTCCAGCACAGCAAAGAGAAATGCCAGTTACCTAAAAACTTCTGACCCTGGAGGAGTTGGAACCAGATCCTGATCATCTTCTCAAAAGAGACCTGGCTAACCTCCTTGATTGCCCGCTTTTGCGCGGGCGTCAAATCTTCCCATATCAACATTAGATCTTCTCCAGAATGTCAATAACCGCATCTTTCACCTCTTCCGCCGTCACTGCGTCAATGCTGGTGTTTTCAGCCGTGGCGCTTACATTGATTTGAGGTGCGTTATCAAGGCCCAAATCCTTACCGATGAAATTCGCGCTAACAACGCCGTTAGCCGCAAGCTGGTATTTTTGTTCATAGATCACAGTATCAATGAACTCCATAACCTCCTTAAAGCCAGGCTCTTTGCGCCACTTCTCAAGCGCGCACTTTGACCAGCTATTGAACAGGCGCAGACCGTTAAGGGTGAAGATGCGCGGCTTGTTTATTGCGTCCTGATAGGTGCGCCCCTGAAATGATGAGGTTTCAGCAGACTTTAGCGCGTTTTCTTCGGCCCACTCGAAATAGCGGATCGCCATATCAAAGACCTGCTCCGGCGTGTATCGGTGGGAGTGATTCAGCGTGACAATATCACCATATCGTTTGTTATACAGGCGCTTGAAGTTATACGCCTCATGTGGTTTTTTCTTTTCTTCGCTCATGATAGACCTCCTTTGATGAGGGTCAATTATAGCAAACGACAGGCAATAAAAAACCCCGCTTATGCGGGGTCTTGGTTAAAGATATTTGACGTTTGCTCCGTCATTGTGCTTTAAGTCGTTTCCGATCTTGCCAGCAATGCACAGGTAGCGACCGCGAACAATCCATTTACCTTTTTTGGTGTCATACATCGCGGATGCATATTCGCCGTTCTTGGTTAAGTGTTTAACGCCGATAGCTCCGATTGCAGCCGCAGCCAGAAAGCCAAAGATGAAAGAAAGGACGATTGCGATCATGATGTGCTCCTTACGTAATTAACTGAAAATTTATGCGTTTCCTGATTTGCTCCAGAATACTCTTTCGCAAGCCTAACGGCCATTTCAGCGCTACATGCTGTAACCACCGTTTCGAAATCCTGTTTGCAACTATGACACTGCATTCCCATTTTTCGTATGGTTAGGCTGACTTTCCATTGCATGAAATACCTCCAGAAAATAACGGCACGCCTTACAGGTTTCCCATGCGCGCCGCATTCGCTTGTGTGACTCCGTGTCACTCGTTCGGCTGCTTTTGGCCGCTCTTTTGTTCACGGTTCGGATGTTACCAATCAGCACACGCGCCGTCAACTTAAATCACTCGTACTCGCCCGCCCGGCCAACTCGCCCGGCTAAATATCCAGCAGTCCACACAAATTTGTAACGGTCGATCAGAACTTTAACAGGCTCATGGTGTTTCGTGATCACCTCAATCATCAGCTTGTCGTTTTGGCGGTCTTTCTTCTCCATCTTGCTAACCGCTTCATTCAGACCGCGAGCCGCGCGCTTGACGATGTTCCAATGTGCCTCGTTCAATCCAAACATTATTAAAGCCCTCTTGAGATCCAAAGATTGTACATTTCGAAGTAGTGCATTGCCGTTTCAGTGTCGCCGCGCTCCAATGCCTCGTTTTGCTTCTCTGCGCACCACTGCGACGGTTTTTTGTATTCATCCATAGAATCACACTCCTAAAATTTGCGCCCCTTAGAATGCGTCTGGAGGCGCTTAAAATCGATGCGTTTTCGTTAAAATTTTCCGTCGAGGATATCGCGGACATTGTTTAGCGTGTTTACCTTGAATCTGTCCCACGCTGGCGACCCTGATTCAAGCTCTCGCGGCGAGCCTGGGGCGTCGGTTGACATATCGTCAATAAGGCAAGCCACCTCATCAACAACAAGCTCCTTGATGTGCTCCAGATCTTCAACTGCTGCGTAAGCCTGAATACTTCCGCCGATAACCCTGCATTGTCCAAGCGCTTCCTCCAAGTCCTCGTATACTGTTACGCGGTCTTTGTGGGTGTGACCGGATGCGATGCGGTAGCGGTGTAGGTAAATCATTGCTCTCTCCTTTTGGCCTCAACCTGATTTTCAAGCTGTGTGAAAACCTCTTTCGCTATATCTTCCGATAGCGTTAAGCACGCCACCCCGCCGCCGCTAATGCGCCAGCCAAAGGCGCTTAGTAAACGTTTCGCTTGCTCATCTGATAGGTTAATCTGGATCATTCTTCTACAACCTCGCATTCGTCTTTGCTTACGCTGATATTGTCACCAACCTGGATAAATTCGCTGTTACGCGGAGCAATCACACAGTAAGAGCCATCATTGAAATGTCCGTCAACTTCCAGAACATCACCGATTCTCAGACCGCATTCCTCAAGAGTGATTGAGCCGTCGCCGTTGAGAAGGTCGATTTTAGTAATTCTGATTTTCATTGTGTTATCTCCGTTTCGTTTCGATGGGGTAACTATAGCAAGTTACCCCAACCGAGTTTTAGCAATTTGTGCTATTTGGTGATATCAAGCAGGGCATCCGCCAGCGTGCGCACGACCTGCGCTTGCTTGCGAATATCGAACCCGTCAGGACAGCGTAGGATTTTGCGCACCTCCTCATTAGCCGCGATAAGCTTGTTAATGTTTTTCTCAAGCTGTTCGTTTCGCTCCAGGAGCGCCAGCGCGTCATGCTTCTTGCCGTTGTGCTCGAAGATAATTGTGCTTTTTTGCCAATCGGATTCTTTAACAACCGCATTGTGAATGATCGCGCCTCCAATCTTCGCATCATTGATGTAAAGGCAGCCATCGCGAGCAACGAACGGATCGGAATTCCGTATTAGCTTCTTGCTCAAGGCTTCCGCTCTTGCGGCAATGTTTAGCGCATTGTTCAACTCAAAGCTTACGCGATAGAACTTGCCGCTGTAATCAAGCTTTGACGATTCTTTGCCGTCAATCCGCACGATTGCGGTTTCCCCTGTGTCGTCCTCAATAATAACGCGCGTTTTTGACATTTCGGACAGGACTTTATAGTGCTTGCCCTTGGTGAAGTTGCCGCAAGTGATAGTCGGTGTTACGTATTCGCTCATCATGGTTATTACTCCTCGGTTACAATTTCCCAATCTTTCCCGCCGATGTGGATCGAGTGTTTTAGCCTTGTGTAGAATGGGGAACCAAGTTCCCCGTTTGCCTTATATGTCCCTGCGTACTTTCCAGATTTAACCAGTTCTGCCTCGTACACCTTGCCAGGCGTAATCCAGGGCGTTTCCGCATAGTCAGTGCGAATCTTTACCAATTCGAGATCTCCTCAAATGCGAAGTAGTCGAAATCCTCTTGAGTGATTGGCTGATCTGATATCACAGCCTCCTCCAGCATTTCAGCAAGCGAGTCGGCGCACATGCTCGCCCGTTCTTCAAAGTACATGTTAGCCATTTCTCGGCCCCACTGGCGGGCGCTCTTGAAACCGTGCTTGCGTAAGTTTTCGGTGGTTTTCTTGGAATCATCCCAGCGTTTAGCGATCTTGGTGAATGAGCGGGCCAGGTATTTACGATTGGTTTTCATGTTTTTTCACCTCTATGTTTTTGGTTTCGAACTTAATCTCTCTCAATTTTCTACCGTCTCGGTCGTAAGTTTCAACGATTGACTCGTTGTTGTTGCGGAATACATTGTAACTTACGCCAGGCGTGTAGTAAATGCCATTATCATGATTTATGAACAACATCAAAGAACCTCGTACACGCTGAAATACAAGCCTTCCGTTTTGCTGGGGTAGAACAGTCCAGGCTCCGTCTGGTACGCCTCCGCGCCGATGCGCTCTAACTCCTTCTCGGATACCATAACCACATCCTCGCCGCACCACTCCTCGCGGTGGCCCTCTACCTCGACCGGAAAGCTGACCCTGCCTAGCCCCGCGTAACCCTCTGCGCTGAAAATGCGAACTTTCATGATATTCTCCTGATTGGTTGTTTCTCTCGAATAAGCCCACTATATCAAATGGGCTTAGGCAAGTTTTAGCAATTCGTGCTATTTAAGGTGGTCGCGTATGATCTCGTTAACGGTCAACATCGGATCGCCATCGGTTAGATAATAATCATATTCGCAATAGCCGCTTACGTTGTTCATCGCGCTGCTGATCCTGATATAGTCTCGGCTGTCACCGTCGAAGGTGTATCCTTCGCGATGCAGTCGGCAAAGCTTGACCTCATGCCCGCCCCTGATAAGTTCAATTATCTCATCCGGGAATCCGCCATCGGTGCAAATCACAGGGATATCGTTTAGCTCCGCATCCTCTGCAAACCGCTTGCCGAAATAGCCGTTACCAAATCGCGGCTTAATCACGTCCTCACTAATCCAGATCATAAACTGGCGAGGCGATTTACCATTCAGGAATGCTTGCTCTTTTTCCTTCTGGCTCCGGTCGTTGTACACCTCCAGGAATTGGCGATACTTAACAGGCCCAAGCATGGCAAGCGCGATCTCAAACATCGGATCTTTGAAGCTCATCATGCGCAGCGGTACGGGAGAATAATCTTTAACCAGACCGCCGATTGTGTCCTTCCCGCTGTGCGGCGGTGCATTCAGTACGATAATCTTTGCCATAATTAAAACTCCTCCCCATAACGTTTACTGTGCTTGGCCGGACGAACGCGCTTCTTCTTCATCTTGCGGTTGTATTCTGCCTCCGCATCATAAGGGCGGCGGCTCTTGTTCGTTTTAATCGGCTCGAAATTACGCATCGTTTTACTCCTGTTTGCGTGGTTGCTTTCAATAAGGCCACTATATCAATGGCCTTGCGGAAAGTCTTAGCAAAAAGTGCTATTCAGATTCGACAACGCAAATCAAAACCGGATCGATCATATCTTCTCGCCGTGGTGTTTCGTTCGCCGAGTCGATCCAGTGACAACCATCACCAAAACGCGCATCCTTGACAAGCTGGCCCAAGTAGTGATCTCCATACGGAACAACCGTATACCAGCCACCGCAATCAAACATAAACAGGGATAGCTCACCATCAATCTTGTCAACTGCCTTGTAGATCTCGAATTTCATGATTTTCTCCTTACAGTGCCATGATGCCGACAAACAGCGCCGCCAGTGCCAAGATAACGCCAACCGCTTTCAGCGCGTCGCTCTTTGTGATCTGCCACACGGTGACAACTTCCGGCTCCTGCAAAGTCCAGCCGTGACGCTTAATCATTTCGTCGAATTGCTCCGGCGTATGGCTGTCATTGAAAGATGAGACGATAGCGCCAGTCGTCGTCGGCTCATCATTGAAGTAAATCATGCCGCTCTCGACGATGTAGAACGATTTTTTGCTGGCAGACTCGTAAATGTTCATCTTAATTTTACTCCCCTCTCGTTGCTTTGTAGGGCCATTATAGCGGCCCTAATTTCGTTTGTTTTAGCAATTCGTGCTATTCGGGCAATCCGGTTGTGATTTTAAGTTTAGCCCACTCGAAGCGGTTCTCTTTGATTGCTTGCGCTCTCTCGCGCTCCGCCGCTTCCTGGCTTGGGCGCTTGCGCCACTTGTCGCGGTTCTCATCGCACCAGTAGTAATAAACCCCGTCCCAGCGCACGTTATAGGTAATGCCGTTGTACCACATGCGAATATTCATTATTTAATCTCCTCTACGCCGTGTGATTGTAAGTGAGCGTGCGGTTGCGCGTATTCCGTTACCTGATAGGTTGTGATACCAAGGCTGCGAAAATGCCGGATAACGTTGATTGAGTCGTCAAAGGCGCACTTGATATACTCAAGGCCAATCGCCCGCAATGCCTCCTCCTTGATTATCGTGTCTTTGCGGTTATCGCTTGCGCGACGCATAATCAGGTAGTCGAATTTGACGCGGTGCTTATCAAGCCAAAAATACGTTTCCTGCTCAACCTCATCGCTGCGACCAGTCAGGATGACGACGCCAAATCCTGAAACCCATAAGCCGTTTATAATATCAATCGTGTCCTGTATCGGCGCATCATGAATCGCGGTCCGGTTAAATTCGCTCCAGCTTTCCGTTAGGTGGAAATCCTTTGTTGGCAAGAGATGGAGCCTGTGCTCACCATTTGACAGGGTTCCGTCAAGGTCGCACACGACCACACCCTTTGATGATGGGATATGGTAGATTTTGCCCCACAGTGAAAATTTAATCATTCCAGATACTCCTATCTACAACTCTCTTTATCGTGCTTTTCCCTACATTGTACTTGTTAGCAAGCTTTTTCATTGATATTCCGCCGCCCTCATACTCTAATCTAATCTTGTCAGCTATGGTTTTGTTTATCTTTGCCCTTGGGTTATTCTCGCCAGCGTTGCTCTTGAATCTTCCTCTTTTAATGCAGTCAAGTATATTGTCGCGCTGCGTGCCTATCTCCAGGTGTTCTGGATTGCAGCACGGCGGATTGTCGCATTTGTGCCTTACAACCATCCCTTTTATGTCGTCAAGTGATAGGCCGTTGGCTTTGCAGTAAGCAACCCTGTGAGCGCCTACAACTTTTCTGTTTATGCATACTTGTCCGTACCCATCCCTATTTCTGAATCCCATATATGGCATACAATCGCTCATTTTTACTTCCTCGTTTCGTTTCGATGGGGTAACTATACCGAAACCCCACCGTTGAGTTTTAACAAAAAGTGCTATTTCCACCAAAAGCGCGCTTTATCAACCAATAGCTCGCGGCGTCCGGCTTTCTTGCCGTCGATGTATCCGCCCCACAAGCCGCCGATGAGGATAAGGGCAGTGCCGATGAAGTTTGTAAAATTGTTGTCCACCAGGTAAGATCCAAGGCCAACCATTACCAGAATTAATAGTGTTTTCATGTGCTTATCTCCTTACAGACCACGACGAACCAGGCGACCAAAAACGCGCTGCTCAAACGGTGACATAGGCGTTTTCATTAGCTGGCGCACATAGCGACGGAAGCGGCGCGGGTCGGTCTTGCCATTACGGCGCATTTTCTGAACGTGGCGGCCTTGCGTATCGTGCTTAACGTAGCGGCCTTTATTGTCCTTTAGCATAACGAACTTCGCGTAAATACCGCGCACACCCTCAACGCCGTAGTAGCGATAGCGCTGATAGTTGAGCGACCAACCGCCGTTGATATCCGGGCAACCCTGGCCGCCAATCTTGATGGAGCTTGTCTCTGTGATGTACTTCTTGCCAACCTGGAAAGCTGGAACATCTGACATAATGCAAACCATCACATAGCCAGCGTCGTGTTCGTTAAGGGTTTTGGTATTTTTCATTGTGTTTTCCTCGTTTTGTTGGTGTAGGGGAATAATAGCGAATTCCCCTGAAAGGTTTTTAGCAATTCGTGCTATTTATCCAAAAATCAGCATCGCCAGTGCGATAGCCTGTAACGCCGCGCCCGCCACGCTGCAAACCAGCGCACCAATCAGCAGCCAGCGTAAATATTTCTCCCTCATTCCCTCACCTCCAGGTAAAGCACGCCATTCCGATAGAGCCGGGATACTCCGGCCCACTTCAACAACTGCGTATAGCTCACGCCGCCGCCTGGCAACTCCTCCCGCATGTACAGCATGCCATCGCGGAAGTGTTGCGCCAGTTCGTCAAGGTCGAACGGCCTTTTGATCTGCTTATATGCCATAGCATTACTCCTTAACCATGCCCTCAAGCATGGAGGCGAACCGCTCAAGAGCAATCGCAGCGCCAGCCAGCTTATCCCCTTCCAGGTCTGTGATACGAGGCTGTTTTGAGAGCAACTCCTTGATAAATTTCGCCTTCCAGGATTGCTCAAGCGCTGGCAAGTCCTCGGAGGTAATCACCTTGCGCTTGCTGTCTGTTTTGATCGTGATCACGTAAACCGGGTTATAGTTCTCATCCTCGCCACGTTTAACGCTAACGACGCCTTTTGCTTTCACGTCCGGCACGCGGTTAATAATCGTGCGGATGTATCCCGCCGTGATTTTGCTCCCGCTATCGGGATCCGCTGCAAAGAAGCTGTCGATGAAGTGGAGCGGCAACTTAACTTCCGGCACATCGCCACGCCCAAGGGCCGCGCCAGCCTCGCGCAGTTTGTCGCAGAATTGTTTTGAAATATCGCTCATTGTGTTAACTCCTCTTAGATGAATACCGATTCAGGCTTGCAGACCACGAACGCCAGAAAATCGCCGTAAGTGAATGTTTTTATTGTGATTCCTCGCTTTTCAGCTATCTGAAATAGCACGGTGCGGAGGTATTTTGCGTCCCGCTGCGCAGTGTCAAGCGTTATGTAGTTGGCAACATTTGGCTTTGCTGCGTCCACAATCCGGCGCAGATATGCCGCATCCATCGCCTTGCCGCCAGCGATGCAATCGCTCTCAATCACTTCGCCGCTTCGACTTACCATCAAGTGAATCATAGTCGTGTCTCCTCGTTGATTGGATGCCTCAATTATCGTTGTTTTTTCCGTTATGTCAACAAGGAAAATCGCCAGCTATACAAATTTGAGCGTAAGTCACTGAAAATCTGGATGTATTTTTTTGTATAGCTGGTTCCCGACTTACGGAGGCCTGGTAGATACACACATACCCATAAAATTAATATTTATCAATTTCACAAAGTAATAGGGGGTGCCCCAAACATAGAAAACGAGCTATACAGTTAAAGAAACATTTAGAGATATATATAACTAACTAATTGATTAATAAGGTTATTATAGGGTGATTTATTTGTTTTTCCTGTTAGGAAACGTTGCGCTTTCCTGCGGAGTCTTAGGTTGTGAACACGTGGAAACACGACTCAACAAGCGGCGCGCGAACACGCTAGGATGAGGCGAGCGAACCAGGCTGCACCCTCACCCACTCTCTCCACATTGCAATTTTTGCAACAATCAACGAACTTTGTTGCTGCATGAGCAATATAGTCAAAATGACAATGTGCACAGTCAACTAAACGCACAAAATTTGCACGGCCTTAAAAATAGCACTTTTTGCTAAAACTCCTCTGATCGGTTTTGGCATAATGTACCCATCGAAACGAATTGAGGACAACGAAATGAAAATCAGCAAAACCACCATCAACTTTGCACAGAAACGCGGAATCTTCCTGGATATCTGCGAGGGTGATGGGATTGTGGAAAGTGATCGCCTGTGGTTCTACTTTGATGAAGATGCTTGCGAGCCGGATCTGAGCTACATCATGAACGCGGACGGCTCTTTCACCTACTACGACACGCTGACGCTCACCCAGGATGTGAAAGAAGAGTTGCCAGCAACTATCAAGAACGAGAAGCACTTACGCCTGGTGATTGAATTCCTGGCATACGAAATTAACAAGTGATATAATGCGAAACGCTTAATAACGAAAGGAGAAAGCAATATGTTAGAAGTTCGAATTGCAGTAGAGCAACTGCGCCGACTGGCGGATGAGATCGAGAATGGTAAGGGTGTGATGATTGGCGATTTTGACGTGAGCCAGCGCATTAACGGCGGCACCATTAGCCAGGACTTGCGGATCACTGTTTACCATGAGCCGACCAACGAAAACCTCGCGAGCGTGTTTGGCGTTGATGTACCAACTACCCTCGAAGAGAAAGAGTAAAACATTTACCGGGCCTTGTTGCCCGGTTTTTTATTTCCGGTCAGAGTGCGGATAGCACTTTTTGCTAAAACAATTTTCTCTCTATTTGCCATAATTCAATCACACAACGGGAAAGGAGATTTAAATGTACATCGGAAAAGATATTCGCCAGCGTGCCAATGAGCTTGGGCTTAAATTATATGTGACCAAGCATGACGATCAGGTTGTGCTAAACATATATGACCTCGAATATGATCGCATGCTTTGCAACTATGACGGTTACGGCGGAAAGTTCATTCGCGGGCGTCACAAATTATTGAGCCGGGAAGCATTTAGCAAATTACCGCTCACAATCACAAAATATCGTCAACTACACGAAACATTGAAGGCACTACATGAGATCGTCAAAGCGGAGAAGGCGGCAAATAACCTGCAATTGCAGCGCCTATGATTTCCCTCACAGATTATTTGGCGGCGCTTGCAGCGGACTACATATCGTTGAGGAGAACGTTGGAGGCTGGCTGTGTCAGTCGTGCAACCTGCTAAACGCGGGAAGGTGCGAAGTGATTACAGGCCAGGAGTCTCCGCGCGAGTGTGTTTATGTGCTTGAGTTCATGCAATACAACGAGATCAAATAGCACTTTTTGCTAAAACAACCACAACGAGATCTTGTATTATTAACTCATCGAAACGAAATGAGGATTTAAAAATGAAATACACCAATAAATTAAACGGCCACACTTACTGGATTGAAGGCGAAAAAGTAATGGTGAGCAATGGCGAATTGGTTCGAGTGTCACTGTTCGATATTCCGACTTTTAACGCGATGATTTTCAATGGCGATATGGTAGCGATTGAAGTTAACAAAGAGAATTTCCGCAAGCTGGTTAAGATTGCCAAGGCCGCTAATCCTGAGTTTCAGATCCGCTATTTGGCTTTCGTTGAGCACATGGGTAAAGAGGCTTTTGTTGGGAATGTAATCAAGCGCAATCAGGCTTATATGTCCTGGATTAGCGACCGCAAAAAGCAATATTGCGAAATGCGCAAGCATATGATTCAGTTTGACCATAACACAGGGCATCACATTATTTTAGACCACCTTGATTTTACGGACTTTGTTATTAGCGGAGACTGGCTGTGATTATTTACCAGGATATTGAGACGGGGAAGCTTTACAAGATCGTCAAGTCTCGCGTGATGGTCTGGAAGTATAGAGAGGACGATTGGCGGCGCGTCGATCACATTATCCCGGCAGACCTTGCGCATTATCCTTACATCGGTATACGGGTATAGCACTTTTTGTTAAAACGCCAGGCGGAAAACCTGGCATAATGAACACAGAAGCAACCAACAAAGGAAATTTGAATATGAACACCAAAACCGCACTGATTCTGGCACACCTCGGCTTGCACGGCAAAGTGACCGTAAAACTGGATCGCGCGTCCGGCCTGTCAACAATGACAATAACCAAGCGTAAGGGCGGCTTTGTAGTCGGGACGATTCCGGGAGAGCGGCTCACCAGTGCAAACCTGGCTGATATCAAGGCAACGTTAATCGCCAACTCTATCTACGTGGAAAGCTGGCGCTGATTGGTTAACGGCGGGACGTTGCGCCCGCCAATTTTGAGGAGATTTTAGAATGGCACAAGACGCATTTTTTAAACGACTGCACGATGCGGAAGAGGCTGGCCTGAATAAAGAGTCAGCGCTTGAGGTGGCTTACAAGCTGATCACTCTTGATGAGGCTTTAGGCTCTATGGATATGGATCAGGAATGCGGTGTGATGCTTGCGGATCCAACGATGATTGTTAACGACTGCGGATGTAATTTCGATCCGTCCTGTAAACGCTGTTTCCCGTTTTGAGGTGATGAATGAAAGGTTTGGTTTTCTCTCTGTTTGATGGCTCCGGCTATGCTGCGCTTCCGTGGGCGAAAGATGGTTACAAAGTCCTGTGCTTTAATGCGGATGAATGCGATCACGGCTCTTACCAGTCAGTGCGGGTAACACATCCAAATATCGAATACGTTAACGCCTGGATTGATGCGGATTTTGAATTCCGCGCCCGCAATGAGGTTTACGGTAAGCCTGATTTTATTATGGCCTTCCCGCCGTGCACAGATTTAGCGAATAGCGGATCTCGCCACTGGAAGCGGAAAGCTGAATTAGATCCAGACTTCCAGATCAAGGCGGCTAACACGTGTCTAATTGCGGCGAATATCGCGGATTGGTTCGGCGTGCCGTACATGATAGAGAACCCGGTAGGGAAGCTGTCAACGCTATGGCGCAAACCTGATCACAAGTTCCACCCTTGCGATTACGGCGGCTACATCCACGCGAAAGATGAGGCTCACCCCGCTTTCCCGGATATCATCCCGGCGAGCGATGCTTACAACAAAAACACGTGCTTGTGGACTGGTAACGGCTTCCGCATGCCTGAGAAATTGCCCGTTGAGCCAGTAGGCAACGACAACCCAGGATGGAAGAAATTAGGCGGCAAATCTGCGCGAACAAAGCTGATTCGCTCACTGACTCCGCGCGGCCTCGCAATTGCCGCATGGCTTGAGAACCGAAAATAGCACGAATTGCTAAACGCCCCGGCGCTAGTTGGGGCATAATGCAACCACACCAAACGAAAGGAGATAACCATGAGAGTAATTCGCAATTCCGACAACAAATTGATGAAAGGCCGCATCAAGAATGACGACCTGATCGCATTTGAGGCGTGCGGCATCTTCGAGGTGCGCGAACTGGCAAAGGGTAGCAAGTGGCAAGATGCGAACATTAACGACTTCCGCGTAGTCAAGGCCAAAACCATCAAGTGCACTTATGTAGACCATTCTTTGAGCAACAAGAAAACTTTCAAGGCTGGCAAGCGTTACCAGGTTGAATCCGGTCGTGTGCTCGGCGGTGTTGCTGGATACGTGTTTGATGAGGACGGCGACCGCTTCACACTATACCGCGAGGAGGTGGGATTCTCTGCCGCTGGTTGCTATCTGTTTGAGGCCAAATACTCATGATCGAGGGCGTAGAATACAAAAAGCACTTATCAAAGGGCATGCAAGCCAACAAGTTCAAGGTGATCGAAAGTTGCGTTTCGTCGCTGCAAGTTGGGGAGACGGTTTACCAGGTAAGGCAAAGGGCCGATGCGCTGCTGATAGGTCACACTTTCCATAAATCTTTATGGTTCGACCGCGAAACGCTGGAATGCTATAGCAGGGAAGGCTGCAAGCTATTGGCAAAGGTTGAACGTTTGAAATAGCACGAATTGCTAAAAAGCTGTAAGATGGTTGGCCTATAATACGGCCAACCAATAAGGAGATAGACGATGTTTTTTGATCAGAGCACTTTAACACCTCAACAAGTTATTGAAACCGCAAAGGCTCAAGGCGTTTCCCCTGTTCGCGTGGCAATCATCGCAAACGGATACGGGCGCGCACAAAGCTTTTGGGATGATGTGAAAGATATTAACAAGGGCAATGACAAATACCCTGTGATTTCTCTCGGTAATGACGTTGATGTAGTTGGCAAGCTCTCTCGCAGCCTGGCGCGATCTGTTCAATTCCCTGAGTCATCCGCTTACATGCATTTTATCGGCTGCGTTTCCGCCGCGATGCTTGGACGTTTCACGGTTGAATATCATGGAACCGATCAGCCAACCGCGCTTTACGTTGTAACGAGCCAGCCGCCGTCCACTGGTAAATCTGCGATAAACTCAATGGCTATCGCTCCGATGGTTTGCGAGGTCGAGCGAATCAACGAGCAACGAGGAAAAGAGCGCAAGAAGCTGATCGCAAAGCTCAAAGGTCTTGAGAAGGAAATGAAAGGCGAGCGCTCCGGCACCGACTTAGCGGCGCTGTATGAAGAAAAAGAGGAGTTGGAAGAGAAGATCGCAAAATTCTGTGACATTGTTTTCCCGGTTTCCGATACCACGCCGGAAGGCCTGGCGAAAATCAACAACAAGCAAGGCAACTTTGCGGTGATTTCCGATGAGGCAACAAGCATTAACAGCTTGCTCGGTCTGACATACGCTAACAGCGAACGCAAAACTAACAGTGAGCTTGTGCTGAAAGCATGGGACTCCGGGCATGTATCAATTGCACGTGCCAACGCAGAAAACAACATGAGCTTTACCGCTCTCGGATGCATGAGCGTAATTGCACAGGATGAGACGATTAACGGGATCATGGAGGCGGGCGCGCGAGGCATCGGTGTTAGTGAGCGTTTCTTGCTGGTGCGCGAAGAGTCATTCTTAGGGCGTCGTAACTTTATCGACGAAAACGGCGATTCATCATATGAGCCAGTAGACCAGGGGTTGAAGGCAGACTATTACAAGCTGGTGCATAACATTATGACCGAGGAGGGCGTTAAACTAACGATCAGCAAATCAGCCATGCGCTGCCTGAACTTTGCACGCCAGGAAATGGAGCCGCACCTTGCGGACGGCGGCAAGTTCTCGCACACAATGCTTCGCGGTGCGCTTGGTAAAATGGATAAGCAGGTTATCCGCATTGCCTCCGTTCTTCACGTGATCCGCAACTGGTTTAGCAACACCGGATCCCCAATCAAATCACGTGAGATTGAGGTTGAAACGATGCAGGAAGCGCTGATAATGTTTCATGAGTTAAGCAAAACTTACATTAGCGCGGCCAACGCCTCCGGCCATGCTGGCGAGGATGCGGAGCTAAACAAGGTTGTTGACACTATCGTAAGACTCGGCAAGGCGAATAAGGGCGTGTTAACTCCGCGAGCGATTTATGAGTCAATCCGCAAGGTGCGCCCGTTCGTCGGTCAGGCTGGAGTGATGAAGCGATTAGAGGAAAGCTTGCTGCCTCGTCTTGAAGAGTTGAATTATGTTTGTAATGCAAACGGTCGTGTTTTCGTTAACCCGGCACTGTTAGGAGGTTGATTGTGTTTCTTCTCGATCTGTACAAATTTTGTGAAACTTACGATTGGTTCAACCGTCAACACCTCGCAAGGTTTGTGTTTAAACATCGGGAATGTGAGCGGCTCGCGAGGGCCGCAAATATGACACCACGTAAATTCGCCTCAAGCGTCTCTCTTGAGTTTATCCCTCGAATGTGCACGTTAGGCTATCTTGATCTAAATAAAGGCGTGGTGACGTGCTACGGCTCTCATAAACGGCCTTTTAACTTCGAGTTGTACAGCCTGGAGGGTGAGAGCAACAAATACATTTACGATCTGTTTCATCTTGAGGAGTTGAGCGACGATGAACTATTTGGAGGCCCAGCGGCTAATCGATACGATTACGAGGCATTGCGCCGTAAATTCAATCTCGCATGATTCAATGATTTGGGCGCTACTCATGATCCTTTATAGCGATATGAGAGCAAACCCAGCGGAGGAGCACAATTTACATGATGACGATGGGGTTGTGTTATTGAATGTCAGATTGATGGAATGAATAAAGGAGGCTTACGCCTCCTTTTTCTTTGTTACCTTGCCAGATAAGAAGCCAGCAACAAATAAGCACAGACCAACAAAAGCGAGCATAGGCAAGTCGTCAAGAGTATCTCCGCCGTTTACGGTGATGCTTTCCGCCTTGATCTCGTTAGCCTGAATGGTTGACGCTTTAACTTGCTTGTGGCTTGAGGAATCAACCTTCCCTACAGCAGAATCCTTTACTGTCGTCTCCTGCTTTGTGCTTTCGTCTTTCCTGGCTGTAACTCCAACCGTCTGCTTTACGTTCTCCGCCCCCACCTGCGCTGTAACTTCCGGCTTGTCTGTTAAAGCGCTTAAAGGGTTAATACCAACGCAACCAGTCAGGGCAACCAGGATGATAGCGGCAATCACTACCGCAAAAGGATATGTTAACTTCATTTGTCAAGCTCCCTTACGCAATATTTGTACTCTATCGCCCGCCTGTTTTTTAGGCCGCGCGATACCTCTCTTTTCCCTGTTTTTGGGTTGCGATAATAAACCCATTTGTTAAGCTCGTTGCATGCCTCGTAAAGCCTCCCGCCGTTAATCAGCCTTAGCATGGTTGACTTCTTGAATGCGCCGACGCCAGCGTTAAACGTAAAAGAGTACATCGCCGCACGCATGCTAACTGGTATCTCAACCTTGACGGCTTTATCAACCGCCGTTGCTGCGTGCTTGATGTGCTTTTGCAGTAGCTGATCGCATTCTCTCTGCGTGTAGGTCTTACCCTTAATTACGTCAGGGCCAGTTATTCCGGCGCATACAGTGGGGATCCCAGCTATATCAATATATGGCTTGTATCTGATCCCCTCTATCTCCTCAAGCAGTGGCGAGGTCATAGCAAGAGCGGCCCCAATCGTGGCTGAGGCTATCGCTTTGCCTATATTCATCTTTTGCTCCTGATATCAAAGGCTCTCTTTAAATCCCCACTCTCAAGCGCCTCTCTTAGCGCTCTGCTGTCCTCCTGTAGAGCTTTGCTGTCGCGCCAACGCAGATATGCACCCCACAATCCGAAGGCAACCATAAACGCCAGGCTAACGATTGCAATAGTGATTTGACCAGTGGCGGCTCCTGTCAGTGATGCGCCACCGGATCCAGTGGTGGCGTAGTTAAAAAAATCTCTCATGATTACACCTCGATTTAAAATAAGTCAATACAAAAGTGAATATATAGTAACCGCCGTTTATCAAAATTCAAACAACAAAAAAAGGGTCAGCAAACGCTAACCCTTTATAAGTTTATGTTTTATCTATTTTTTACAATGGCGAAAAAGTCAGGTAATGACCGTTAAGCGGAGCCAAGATAGCGCTCCCTTGCCCGTCCCGGATTTCGTATAAGCCGCCTGGAATAGCAACCGCGCGGTAAATTGCTCCAACGATAAACGGTAGTGCGGTTGAGGTGTTACGAGTGCAACGAACTTTCATTACTTCTTCTCCATCATTTCAGGGTAGAACATAAAGCGGCCAACCTCGCCGAACTCCTTGTCATAAACAATCACAGCTGCTCGACGGCGTGATCGCCAACCTCCGCGTGCTGCGTATGCATCCTTTGCCGCCATTGTGCTGTGCACTTCAACAATGCCAAGGCTTGTCTCCGTAACGGTCTGGTGATGCCAGTGGCCTACGTGCGCATACATGCTTTTTGAGATCCCGAAGTCCTCGCGCCAGTCTGCGGCGCACATCATTAGCAGTGTTTCAGGCTTGCGCACTGTGTGACCGTGATGATAGGCAAGGAATGTTTTCCCATACTGCGTATGGTGAACAACTCGCGGAGAAACATCAACATAAACGCGCGGCTCGTTTTCGTATGCCGCCGCCATTGCAGCGCGAAGCCAGATCATTCCGCTTTGGTCGTGGTTTCCTTCAATGATCTGAATTTCAACGCTCTTATGCTTTGACAGCATTTTTGAAACGGCGCGCCGAGTAGAACGGATCGCAACATAAACAAGTTTTGCGTAGCGAGAGTCCTGATCCAGAACATGCCCGCTTGCTGGTGTTACTGCTTCCAGTCCGTCACTATGCAGCATGTCGCCACCAATCAGCAACACAGCCTTCTCGCTTTTCGGCGCTTGAGCGATTGAGTAATCGAAAAAGTTATTCATTACCCGCTCCGCCGTCGCCGTGTCGTAGTTCTCACCGCATTCGTGCTTGTGAGCCATTGCGCCAAGATGCATATCAAAGATCGGATACAGGGCCAGCGTTTCGGAGTAATCAGTTTCGCATTCCGGCTGCGCTTCAACTCGCGGCACCTCTTCGGAAAAGGCTTGCATAGCCGCTTGCATGATCGCTTCTAACTGATCCTTGTCTTTGCTGGTTTTAGTCCAGCGCATGATCTCGTTTCCGTCTTTGTCGGTTAGGACTGATTCGCCCGTTACCGCGAAGCCTGGCGCGCCTTTCGTTTCAACTTCACCCAGCTTTGCCAGGCGAGCCGCTCGACGCTCAACACTGCGAATGTTCAATCCAAACTCTTCGGCGATTGCTTTGTAGCTCTTACCATCCGCTCGCGCCGCCTTAAATTGTTCGTCTGTCATTTTCTGTAAAGCCATTCCTTATCTCCTTAATACATAACAATTGAGTACATAACAGCGGTCGCAATGATAACGGGCAAAGGAAGTGCAAGCAAGCGCCACATGATAATAATCCTCATTTCTTATAACGTTTTTTAACTTCTTTCGTCTCGGCAATCATCGCCTTAACGTCAGATTTCCCGGTCGGCACCGCTGGCACCCTGTGCACTTTGCGCGGCCTTTCGTGTAAGAAAGTCATTTTGCCGTTGCCGATAATGCTAACATCCTTAATGTCAAAGAATTTAGCTATTCGTGCTATATCGTCTGACATTCCGCACTCTTTGGCATGCTGCCAAACGGCCTCGCGACCCTGCTCAACCTTCATACTGCGCCCCTATGCATTCCATTTCGTCAATTGAAGCGTAACCATAAGCTACTTTCAGGAAAATCATTGCGCAATCCCAATCGAAACCATATCCGGCATTGCTTCCTTCCGCCACCGCTTCACGTGCGATTTCGTTTGCGATCTTAAATGCTCTTGCGTTGTAGATTTTCATTTTATCCTCCTGTGTTTTGTTGAATGCATTATAGCGGGACACGTGGCCCCGCTTTTAGCAATTCGTGCTATTTAGTGGAAATTCGAGTTAAAGTAATAGCGGCCTTCTCTGCTGTTTTTATATTCGAGTAGCTCGCTTTCTATATGCTCTCTCCACATGCACAGAGGTTTAATTCTCACCTCTTCAAATGTCATATCAAGACAGGTCGCCATTTCGTAAACGTTGCCGTTGTATTCGTGCTCTGAAAGGATTCTGCAAACCATGCCCACAAATAGATCCCACTGGCCTTGCGGTGATAAACGAATACTCATATTAATAGCTCCTCGCTTTTGCTCTCTTGTTTTTCACGGAAGGGCAAATGTCGCCAATCTTCACATAATGCGTTTGCTGCGTTTCGCCTTCTTTTAATTCGCGCATCACGAATATTACGCTTCCTTTGTTGTTTCCGCTTACAGGCTCACCAGTCAGACCAGAAATAAACGCCAATCTTCCAGTGCGCGCGTATTCTACGCCGTCCTCTTCCCAAACCTCGCCAGTGATCCAGATTATTTCCGCCGCGCTTTGCTGCGCCTCTATAAACCATGCCGTCGAGTTGTCAGCGGGTAACAGAATGTCGATCTGGTTGCTGTGCTCCATCTGCTCTATTGCCTTTTTGATAAAAGGCGTTGGATTGCTGTAAGGAGGATTAAGCCAAACGTGCTTTTTGCTTCCCCACCAGCGTTTTAGGCAATTAGTCTCTTTACTGTAGAATTTATCGCACACCTTATTATCATCGCTGGCCGCCGCGTCGAGATCATATTTACCATATCGAGCCTCCATATATTCCACAACCTCGCGAGGAGTGGCCCAAAGGTCGCGGACTACATCCGGCGTTTTGCTTCCTGCATATCGGTTGCCCGTTACCTGATAATAAGTGTCCGGTTTAACCGCCTGGTAATGCCCGCCAGTAACAAGCGCGTTAGTAATAAAGTTTTCACGCTCAAGCTGTTCGAAAGTTACAAATGCGTCGTGAGTGTCTTTGTCTGCGATATCTTTAGCCATTGTGTAATCTCCCTTGTTTTATTATTCGTATGCGTATTTTGCGATAATCATGTTGGTGTAGTAAACGTCAGTCGGTAGAATTCCCTTTAATACATATTTCTCATTTACGCTTTTTACTTTGTTGTACCAGTAATCGTGGTCAACACCTTTAGCCTTCATATCCTTTGCTTGCTCGCAAGTCTGCATATATAGCGATATCGCATCAAAGCTTTTAACAACACTCGGATCTCCGTTGTAATCTTGAATTGTGTGGTTGTATGCTGCGGTGACAATTTCAGTGCAAGATTTTGCATTTGCAAAGCCAGAAAACATTGCTGCTGCGATAACTGCCACTTTAACAATCTTTTTCATTTTTGAATCTCCATTTGTTTTCGTTGGATGCATTATGCCGCACTCCCTCGCGGCTGTTTTAGCAATTCGTGCTATTTTGTCATTTCTTTTATGGCGATCTTGAATTGCTCAAATCCATACGCCACCGCCGCAAATCCTCCACGCTGGCGCACGTCACGCAAGAAAACGCGCTGCTCTGCGCTGACTGGTGACGCCTTGCCTTTGCCGCTCTTGTTTGTGCGTTTAAGCTCAATGGCTGCGAAAGGGTAACGGCTATTGATACCAATCAGGATTATGAAGTCAGAAACGCCCTTCCTTAATCCGGCTTGCTCATCACGCAAGGCGCTTGTGATCGTCTTTTGGCCCTCGTTGACAGTGTGCCAGAATAAAACGTGTGGGTAGTGGTGGCGCAACCATGCCACGCAATCAACCTGGTGCGAGTCCTCTTTTCGCGTGTCGCTCGGATCTCGCTCGTAAAATTCAAGATAATCACCCTTATCTGTAATCATGATCAGAACTCCTTTTTGTAAATGATATCTTCACCTTTCGCATTTTTGCGGTGAGTTACTCTCTGCGGCGTCATAATGTAGTGCGCATTCATCATGATCTTTCTCGCATTGCGGTAGCTGGCGGTTACTCCCGCAACTCTGCGATCAACAATGTGAGCCAACGCCGCTTGACGCCATTTTGCTTTGCAGATCTGGCTGTCAGATTCCGGGAAAAATTTCTCATACGCCTTGAATGTTTCGCCGTGCGCCTCAAGCTCATAGCAGAATATGATCCCCTTCTGATTTTTCGTCATATCGACACGGAAGCTTTTCACCGTGCACCAGTCATTTTTTGTGTAATGCTTGCCGCTCAACTTCTCGTTAGGGTCAATCAGCGACGCATCGCAGCAACGGCACACACGCGCCACAACGTCGTTTTTTGTCCCGCAACCTTTAACAATCACTTTTTTCGTGCGCGGGTCAATCTGATCTTCACACACTCTGAACTTCCAAAAATGCTCGCAGCGGTTGCCGTCTGCGTCAGTGTGAATGCAGCGGCGAGCATAAAAGCTGTTTTCCGTCCCGCAAATCGGGCAGTGTTTAGGATCCTTCCCGGTTGAGAAGCGGTTTTGAAACTGAGCTTGCTCAAGTATCGGATCAAAGTAAAGCTGGCCCAACTCATCAAGGCATCCGGCAAAGTCGAGGACAAGGTGATCATCTTTCTTGAATCCCTGCTCAATATGCCATTTCTTTAACAGACGCATACCGCGCCCCAGCAACTGGATCAGCAGTGTTAGCGAGCCAATCTTACGCAGAATAACAGACGTATCCCAAAACGGCACGTTAACGCCAGTGGTAAGGGCCATCACCTGGAAAATGTATTTAACTTTACCCTCGAATGCTTCGCGCAACCACTCCTTGCGCTGCTTCTCGCCAGTCTTGCCAGTGATAATCCGGTATGTTGTGCCTGGCGGTAATGCGGCGGCTGCTTCTTTACAGTGTCGCTCACCTGCACACGTCACTAAAACCCCGTTGCGGTCTTTGCAGATCTCATGTACGCGCTGCATGATTTTCTGTGTCATCGTGGAGTCGTTGTGGATTTTCTCCTCCATCGCACGCAGCGTTTTAAGGTCAAAATCTGCAACTCCATCCTCGCTGGAGGCTTCGAACTCTGACAGGTCATAGCCTAATCCGTCAACGTTGCCAAAGTTGGTAGGCACAACCGAGCCAACCTTGATCAGATAGTTGGTATCGATGTTAGTTACCTGCTCACGCCAAAAGCCTTTGATGCGCTTATCTTCAACGAGGATTGGCACCACGCCGCGAAACTCCGATCCGGTCATTCCGAAAATGCGCAATTCATGCCCGTAAGTTTCCTTGCAGCGCTTTTGCATCTCGCGAATGATAACGGTGTATTGGCTGCGTCCCGTGCCTTTCATTGGCTCGCCGTCTTTGCTGAAAACATAGGAGCCGTCACCATTCAGGACAAATTCCCCTTTTTTCGTGGTCATTTGCTCGTACTGCTCATCGTTTTCGATCGCATCCGCCAAATCCTCCCAATCGACTTGGTGGCATTCGTCAATCCCGATTACGTGCGGAACGTAATCACCGAGAGCCTTAAACATGCCATTCGAAACGGTTCCCTCGGAGCCGACAACGATCGGGAAATAAGCGCTCTTTGTGCGGAGTCCGGCGCAGTAGATGGAGTTAGGAACGCCGAAGTTTGAGATCTCCTCGGAGTCCTGATCCACAATCTCCGCCTGGCGGGCAAGAACCATCATTTTTAAACCCATGCGCTTACACTGCGCCGCAACCATTGCAAAGATGATTGTTTTACCAGCGGATACGGAAGCCTTCACAAAGAACGGATGCTCATAATTTTTCATGCGCTTTGCAATCTCTGTGTATGCAACGCACTGGTAAGGATAAGGGACGATATCGCCAACGGTGAATCTCTCCTGAATTGCCTTAATTACTGATTCTCCGAGAGCGGAAAGTTGCTTATCAATGTGTGGAATAGCCATTTTAAACCTTTAACGTTAGTTCGTTTGCGGCTATAATAAACGCCTCAAAACGAAATTTTTTAGCAAAAAATGCTATAGGAGATATTTTATGAAAGAGCCACGCATCGCAGTATCTACTGGTGAAATTGACAAGCGCACACTCAACGGAAACAACGGAACACGTAGAGGCAAAGACAAGAAGAAGCGCAAGCGCAAAACAGGCTACTACGTGCTAAAAGATGAAGTGCGCGCGGGGTTGCGGGCAAGGCTTGATATTATACGCGAGTATTACGGCACGCAAGCGGAAATGTGTCGCCGACTTGGGGTGACTCACCAGACGATCCAGCAATGGCGCAAGCGCGGTATGATTTCGGCAAGTGGTGCCGAGCGGGTGCAAAAAGACTACAAGCGCAACGGATGCAAGGGTTTCCGAGCGTCATTTTGCCGCCCTGATTTGCGGTTTGATTCAAACGGCAAGGCACTAACCAGGACTTGCGACCGCCGAGAAATGCTCCGCGTAGTGAAAGAATCAGACTTAAAAGACAGCACTAATTGCTAAACAAAATGATCGCGCGCGTGGCATTATCCATACGCGCGATTTTTATTGGAGGTAACGAAATGCAGTTTTTCCAGAAAGAGGACGTTTTGCCGTACATGAAAGGCATGTGGCGTGATGCGCTTCAAAGCATTTGCGGCTTGCATAATGACGTTTTCAACAAGAAACACCAGCCTTGCCCGCACTGCGGCGGTAAAGACCGTTTCCGCTGGACTGACAAGCTTAATGAGACTGGCGACGGCGGCGCGATCTGCAACGCATGCGGCAACGACTCCGGGATAGGCTGGATGATGAAGTTAACCGGGGAGCCTTACAGCGAAGTGATTAACATCTTGGGTCGCTTTCTTGGTAAGGTGCCGCAAGAATACGTGATCAAGGCGAACAGGCGCGCCTCCCGCTCCTCCGGCTACAACTTTGGCGCTCAAGCATCGCATGAATGCTGCACAAAGGCGATGGAGAGAACGCTGAAATTTGATAGAACACCTCTCACCATGTACGAGGGGATTTATTTGCCGGATAATGAATTTTACGACTGCGGCGTTAAAGATGGTTCATACATTCACGCGATCCCTTGTCGCATGGTTCACGATGACGGGCCGGACGATGAAATGTGCAACGTACTTTTCATTAATGAGGAAGGCGAACGGTCATTCCTGGCTCGCGATTACACAAGGGGATCGGTTGCGGTAACTGGAAGCACAGACAAAACGATTTACCTTTGCTCTGACTGGATTGATGCACAGCACATCTATTTATCGACGGGGCAAGAGGTTTGGACTTGCTTTAGTCAGTACAATATTGAAATGGTGGCGCATCGCTACAAAGGCCCGCGAAACATGCGCGTTGTGTGTAAGTCAACGGATCGCGATATTCTGATAACTGCGGAGGAAAGGGGTCTTGACGTTATGATTCCAGTAGGTGATAATTTCCGCAACGGCATAGAGCGAAAGCTTTACAAGCCTGAAACACTGCTTTAAACCCTCATTGTGTATTATCTCCATTGGTTTTGGCCCGGTACGGTTTTTTAGTATCGGGCCTTTTTTTATGCATTGCACAATGCTAAAATTACGCTTGTCATTAACAAAACGTGCTATTTAGGAGATTTTACAAATGGCTATTTATCGCACAGGTCAGGCGTCAATGGACGCTCAAGGTTATATTACTGGCTACGGCACGAAATGGCGTGAGCAATTAACGCTGATTCGCTCCGGCGCTACCATCATTTTTCTCTCTAACCCTTTGCAGTTTGGCGTTATCACAGAGGTAATCAATGATACCTCAATGCGAGCCGTCACAACTAACAAGGCGGTAGTTTCAAAGGTTGATTATGTGATCTTCCTTCACGACTCAATAACCGTTGACGGCCTGGCGCAAGACGTAGCGGAAACGCTGCGCTACTACCAAGGCAAGGAAACCGAGTTCGCGCACTTCATCGAGTTTTTGAAAGATTTCGATTTCAAAAAACTTGAAGATCTGACCAATCAGACCAAGGAAAGCGCAGCCGCCGCCAAGGTTTCGGAAACCAACGCCAAGGCGTCAGAGACGAAAGCTAAAACCTCTGAAGCCAACGCAAAAAACAGCGAGAACGCAGCAAAAGCAAGCCAAACGGCGGCTAAGACCTCCGAAACAAACGCCAAGGCGTCAGAAAACGCAGCGGCAGCGAGCAAAAACGCAGCCAAAACCAGCGAAACTAACGCTAAGGCCAGCGAAACGGCGGCGGCGGCTAGCAAAAACGCAGCGGCAGCAAGCGCTGCAAATGCTGAGGGAAGCGAGATCGCAGCAGAGGCAAGCGAGGAGGCAGCGGCAGCAAGCGCGTCAGCAGCAAAGGCGAGCGAGAACGCAGCCAAGGCCAGCCAGACAGCCGCTAAAACATCCGAGACTAACGCCAAGAATAGCGAGAACGCAGCAAAAGCAAGCCAGACAGCGGCAAAAACAAGCGAGACTAACGCTAAGAACAGCGAGAACAAAGCAAAAGAGTATGCTGATAAAGCATCTCTGATTGCCAATCCGCTTACCCAATACAATTGGCCCGTAGATACTGGCGCTGAGGTTAAGTATGTAAAAATAGCGAAAATAACCGATCCGGGGCAAACTAGCGCTCACTTGACTTTGATGATCACTAATGGCTCAAACTTTGGGCGTGCGCAGTCGTCGGTTGATATCCTAGACGCATCCGCAAGAGGTATGGGTGATACTGCGATCACTTCATCTAACGTGAGGAATTTTTTGCAGGTTAGGCGCATTGGTGATCCTGCAACAACAAACGATAACAGCATGCGATACGGCGTTGTTAAGGGTAATGGATTCTTTGAAATTTGGGCTATGCAGCGAGCTTTCATCACCGAAGCTAAGGTGGCAATTCTTGCTAAAACATCGGCAAGGGTTGATCTGTATGTTCCAGAAGGATTTGTTAGCCAAGGAACCGCTCCGTCTGGATTCGTGGAGAGCGTTGTTATCAGGGTGTATGATGAGATCAACAAGCCAACAAAAGAGGCTTTAGGTCTTGGTACGGCTGCTTATAAGAACGTAGGCACATCAAGCGGGAATGTCCTTGAGGTTGGCGCTTTTGGCCTCGGTGGCGTCGGCCCGTCTGCAAACGGCCTAATGAGTGACGTTGAGATCTTTAAAGCACTGAGAAATAAAGGCGGTCACTTCTGGCGCGCAGATAGACCAACCGGAAGCACGGCGACAATTCATAGTCACGGATCCGGCATCTTCTCACGATGTGGTGATACCTGGTCTGCGGTTAATATCGACTACGCAAGCGGAAAGGTTAAGATTTACGCTGGTAATGATAACGGCCTGAACAGCGGAACATTCAAGGTTAACGAGCTTTATGGTACAGCAAACAAACCGTCAAAATCGGATGTTGGACTGAGCAATGTAACCAACGACGCGCAGGTTAAAAAAGCTGGCGACACGATGACTGGCGATCTCGATATCTCAAAGGGCACTCCGTCAATACGTCTTAAATCCGCCAGCGGGAACGCGCACATGTGGTTTATGAACGCAGACGGCAGCGAGCGCGGCGTGATTTGGACTCCTGAGAACTCAAATACTCTTGGTGAGGTTCACATCAGGGCGAAAACGAAAGGTGGCACAACTGGCGGTGATTTCATCGTTCGACACGATGGAAGAATTGAAGCGCGAGACGCAAAGATCAATTATAAGATCGCATCTCGTACCGCTGATTTCTCCAACGATGACACGAATACCGCATCTACAAACCTGAGAGTTAGCGGCAAACAGCATACTCCTGTGGTCCTGGTTCGCGATGCTGATTCAAATTTATCTATTGGATTTAAGCTAAACAACATGAACCAGAAGCTACTCGGTATTGATGTTGATGGTGATATTGCCTTTGGCGAGAATGCCGACCAGAAGCAAAACAGCAAGATTGTAACGCGCAAGATGATGGATGCTGGTTTTTCTGTGGCTGGGCTAATGAACTTCACTAATGGATTTGCCGGGACGTGGGAAGCCGAGAACATTAACGACCAGAAGCTTGATCTAAACACGTTGATGATCAAGAAAAGCAATCCTGGGTCGATTTATGTTTACCAGTGCACCAGTCAGGATGGAGGCAACAACATTACCAACAAGCCGAGCGGCGTAACTGGTAACTTCATCCTCTACGTCGAGTCGATCCGCAAAGTGAGTGACACTGATTTCACTAACCGCCAGCGCCTTTTTGGCACTGAGTCAAACCGTGAATTCACTCGTTATTGCAGCAATGGCACCTGGTCTGCGTGGCGTGAGTCGGTTGTTAGCGGCATGAACCAAGACGTTAGCGTTAAGTCAATGAGCGCATCCGGTCGCTTGTCTGGTGGTGAGTTGGCGGTTGGTGGCGCTGGCGCTCTTAACGGAAACCTTGGAGTTGGTGGCGGCACCGCATCAAAAGTGCCATCGTCTGACAAGGGGATCGTAATTGGCCGGGGTACAATGATTCGCGAAGGTGGCGAGGGTCGATTAATTATGTCTGCTTCCGGCGGCACTGATCGGAAAATATCATTGCGACCTGCTGGCGCTACGGCGTCGGACAATGGGATCGAGATCTCTTGCACATCGGCAACCGCTGGTGATACCAAAATTGCATTTGGTCAGGGCGCTGCAATCCGTTGCAATAATTCAGGCTCACCAATTATCAGTGCAAAAGCTGGTCAGCTAATGTACTTACGGCCAAACGGTGACGCAGCAGCGGAAGGTCAGGTGACGATTGCCGGAAGTGGTAACATGGTTGTTAATGGCGTGGTTGAAAGCAACGGCTTTACTGCCAGGAGCGGAAACCTAACAACCAATGACGGTAACATTGAGCTTTATCACACCACTCCGTTTATTGACTTTCATTATAAAAAGTCAAGTGGAGATTATACGGCAAGGATTATCAATGACGCTGAGGATCAGTTAACTCTTGATTGTCGCAGTGTTCGCACGTTGCAGGACTTCACGGCGCGCGGGATCGTAAGGGGTTGCAACAATGATGCTTTCATTGCCTGGCCTATTGAAGATCCTACTGGCGGAACTGGCGCGATACTTAAAGCGCCATCTTTCATCTCGCGATTTAACACAAAGGGCAGTGCTGCGCGTTGCGCTTTATGGATGGAGGAGTTCGTTGGTACTGAGCACAGGGGAGTTATTGAGGTAAGCGGATTTGGCGGTGCTACGCAGTATTGGCAATTCAAAGCTAACGGCAAGATCTCAAGCTCTACGCACGGCGACGTTGTTTTTGCTGGCCTTTCTGACATTAACTACAAAGACAATGTTGTTGATTATGACGGCTTGCAGTCGCTTGAAAACATCAAAGCAATGAATCTTGTCAAGTTCACGTATAAGGATGATGAACAGAAACGAGAGCGTAGGGGTGTGATTGCGCAGCAGGTGAGAGAAATTGATCCGTGCTACGTCAAGGAGAGCGATGCATCCTATCAGGACGATGAAGGGAACGTTGTCGAGAATAAGCGACTTGTCCTTGACAGTAACCCGCTGTTAATGGATGCGCTATGCGCAATCAAGGCGCTGTCGGCTCAAGTTGAGGAATTGAAAGAGGAGATCAAAAAACTGAAAGGAGAGTAAAAGAAAAGGAGCCGAAAGGCTCCTTTTTTATTAGAACGGAATATCATCGTCAAAATCAATCGGCGGCTGACTGTTTGCCTGTGGCGCTTGCTGGCGTGGTGCGCTCTGCTGAGGTGCGCTTTGCTGTTGCGCTTGTGCTGCGCCGCGCTGGCTGAAAATAAGGTTTGCGAAACCGCCAGCTTGAAGCGTGTTGTAAACCTTGCCCTCATACTCTCGCGATTCAATGCGGAGTGTTTCACAGGAAACGGAAATAACCTTCCCTACCTGGAATGCTTCCTGATACCAGCCGTTTAAACCTTCGCTCTTTGCGTTAAAAAAGAAAGTGTAGTTTGTGTATTGCCATTGCTGATCGCGGTCTTTGTATCGTTCGGAAAGCTCCACAACATACAGTGTGCCGTTTTGACCTTGCTTAATTCGCGGCTCCTTTCGGATCTCGCCAGTAATCACGTGCATAATCTTTGCTCCTGAAAATGGGGCGTTTCCGCCCCGTTGAATTATTCAAAATCGGTAATTGGTTGAGATTCTACAGCTTTCTTTGCTGCGTGGTCAACCTCGCTTGCAAGGTTTTGCTTTGGCGCTGCCGGGTAGAATCCGCGCGCGCTGCCGATCTCAATCTGAGCCTTGCGGCTTTCGTAATGCTCTTTGACAACCTGCTTACTTGCCGGATCGCATGCGCTCCATGCCTGTTTTAGAACGCGCTGTAACGATTCCAGATCTTCGCATTTGTCAATGTCACGCTTCCAGTCCTGTGCGCTCTTAACTGCGATTTGCGCGTCGTCGTCTGCCTGGCTTAAACCAAATGCTGCGGCGGCTGCATAGCGGCGGGCGTAAGTGAATGCTGATCCGACGCCTTGAGGGTCGTTTTTGACAATCGGCAATTCAGCATAGAATTTAACCCACTGCCCGGAAATGTGAATTACCGTAGTCTCTACCTTGATTCTGTTCGGCGCTTCGCTCTCGATCATATCCTGCATCAACATAAGGTTGTTGTCGGTTAGTGCAGGGGTGATTGCGTCAAGCACGCTATCAAGCGTCGCATATTTGTTTTTAAGGTGGCTGTTTTGGCGATCCTTTTTCACCTTAACAAACATGCTGCGGGCCTTATGCAGCGCTGGTAAAATTTCGTCGAACTTTTCGGAAAACTTCATTGCTTATCTCCTGAATGGTGGGAGGCCGAAGCCTCCCGATTTAATCAGTGTTTTTGTTCGTCTTTGGTGTGAAACTCAATAACCTGTTGAAGCATAATATCACTTGACAGGCTGATCGCCTGAATTGCTGCCGGATCGTTTTCACGCATGGTTGCGGTGAGAATAACGTTATCAACGGCACCCATTACGCGGCGGATGTATGCCAACTCCTCCGGCCCTTCTGTCGGGTCTAATGGGTAGACAAAGTTTCGCAGCGCATCGGCCATAGCGTGCACGAATTCTTTCATGTGCTCAATTACTTCTGCTTTTTCTTGGGTCATGTTTTCCATTGTGTATCTCCTTTCGTTTAACTTACGTGGTGCATTATAACACCACGCTTTTCATTTGTTTAGCTATTTGTGCCATTTACTACAAAAAATCTTTGTACTGGCGAGTGAACCAATCAGGAACATCAAGATCAATCTCCGGCTCACCGTTTGCATATGCGGGCCAGATGTTATGTTGCTCGCACATCGCGTAAGTTTTGATAACGCTCATATACTGCAAACGCCCGATCTTTAAATGCTCCGGCCTCATGCGGAAAGCAAGCGGCAAGAAAGGCTCCTTTTTCTCCTGCGCCAGAAGTCGCACAACCACTGGCCGCTTTTCGTTTGGATATGCACGCTTAAACAGGTCGTGCTGCAAAGCCATCTTGAGCAAGTAACCATGATTCACAGCCAGGCGTCCAAATTCAGCAGGGTTAGCGCTCGCCGTGGTTTTGTAGTCGGTGATCACAATCGCCTCTTCATAGCACACCGTTTCGTAAATCGGGTTTCCTTCTCCGTCAACGCCAGCTTTAACGGTTGAGTAAACGCCTTTGCAAATGTCGATGTGGTCTATTCGAACCTTCACTTTAACGCCGTCGATAATGCCGAAAATTGATAGCTCTCGCTGCGCCGTTTGGCTATTCATGCATGCGTTGTGCTCCGGTATGGATTCCAACACCTGGCGCATTTTAACGCATGCGTCGTAATCTTTTGCGTTAACAAGCTCGACACCATCGGCCCGCGCCTGACTTTCTGCGATCATTTCGATAAGCCAAAGCACATTCAAATCCTCGCCGCACTTCGCCATCATTTCCAGCAATTCCGGGTATCCCTTCCCGGTTGTACCTTTCAGGCCAAAAGATTTCAACTTACTGGCTAATGCGGTTTGACTCGTAATCAGATCCTTAAAGTCCTCAGCCGCTGGCGCTCTGCGATAATGCTTTTCGAATAACTCCCGGCTTTCAAAGTTGGTGTGCGACTGCGTGCCGAACGTTAGCGCCTTGCTGTTTTCTCTCTGCTTGAACCGCCACGCAGCCGGGCAGCTTGAGAAGATATCAGCCAGGCTCGATCCGCTTACGTACTCCGCACACCATGAGTTCGGATCGTGATATGCGTCGTTTGTTAACTCTTCGCTTGTGAAAACCTGAAACACGTTATCAGTCATTTTCTATCTCCTTGTTGGTTTATCAGCATTATATGCAATTAGTGCATTTAGTCAACACCAAAAGCTGTTTTTGTTGTTTTCTCAACAAGCGGAATCGACCATGAAACAAAATTAGATGGTAAGTCGTTGATTTTCCCTCTGCTGCAATCTTGTTTTTTCCTTGTTTCCTCGTTGTGTCGATTTCGGAGGCCCGATACTAGATAGATACACCAGAAAATTAATATTTATATATTTCACCAAATACACAGACCATCACCAAAATAGCAAAACAGACTATACAGTATAGAAAACAAATAAGATTAATATAACATAACTTATTGTTTTTATTATATATTATAGGTGATTTCTGCTGTTTTTTCTGTTTTTAAACGTTGCGCAATTTTGCGGAGTCCGAAGTTGTGAACACTCGTAAACAAAAGAAACAGCCATTTCGATAGTTGTTGCGTTTCATCGCTCGCGGTCGTATACTTTAGCCTCAACCAACAAGAGGAGAAAAATCATGAAACTGAATAAGATCACCGTTGCGCTGTTTATGGCTCTGTTTGTCGCGTCTCCGGCTGCGCTGGCTATCAACGAGAAAGGAGAAGGCCCAAACTCAAGCTCTGTTAACTCCAACAACCACGCCAACATGCGATCCTCTTACGAGAACTCCGATTCCGGCAAGACTCGCGCTGAGTGGTCGAAAGGTCGCGTGATTAAGCAGGGCGAAAGCGTCCAGTGCTGGAACGCAAACCTTATGCGTGGCGGCATCAAAGAGAAGTGCTAAAAACAAAGGGGCCAATTGGCCCCCTTTTTTATTACGCTATAATGCGGCGACCTGCTCGGTATGCTGCAATATAGGTTTTCTCACGAATGAAGTTTCGGTTGTTAATGGAGGAGTTAGGAACATCGTTGTACTTCTGCCCCATTTCCCGCTCGACCCAAGGCGTGTAAGTCCTGATCGATGAGTTTCGGCTTTCCTGAACCCTAACAATGATCCTGTTTTGCTGACCCCTACCCGCTGCCGGAATGAAGAATCCGCGCAAAGCAAACGCCCTTCCGCCCCCTTCGTTACCAGTGTCAAGATAATAATATTCAACATCGCCCTTACCTGGGGTTTGCACGATCAAGCGGAAATAGTTTCGCTGAGAGCAAGAACACCATACGATAAGGTTTGTGTCGATTTGTCGGTCAAAGTCCTCCCCGTTAATTTTGAAAATCTCATAGTCACCACGTCCGAAACCGTCTACCTCCTTGAGCGGTATCGTGTCAGATTCTGCGATCATCACGTCACCCTCGATGCGGTTAGCGTAAACGGTGCCGTTAAAGTAGCCATCATTAGCGTAAACCGCGCCGCGAATAATCACGTTGTTGAACTGCGAACTGCCATCCTTGCCAACGCGCCAGCCATTGGAGCCATCTACAAAGTTGTTTGACCTGATCTCATCGCCTATCTTGGCGTTGGTAATCGTGCCATCTTTAATCAGCGCGCTCTGCATGAACACCTGATCATTTTCAACAACAAACGGTAGCGTTTTAAGATCTCCACGGCTTAACGATGGGATGATAGCAAACCGATCAGCGCTAAACAGGAATTGCGATTTAGCGTTATCGCCTTCGCCAACAAGCATCAAGTTCATCCCGGCCTTGTATTCCTTGCCCTTGTACTTGAGGCCAAGGTTTACGCCGTACATAACACCAGCTTGCTCCGCGTTAACCCATGAATCCATTTTCTGAGTTAATGCCGCCTGAGTATCTCCGATCTTTGTGCTTAACGCCGTGTCAGCATTGGCCCGCGCTTCCGCCTCACTGGCAACCGCCTGATCAACTCGACTGATATTTGCGTTAATTTCAGTCTTTGTGTCTCCGACAAGTTTTGTCAGCTTCGCATCAAGGCCGGAAACCGCCTCCGCTCGCGCCTGCTCCTCCGTGGTCACTGCCTGATCAACTCGGTCTATTGACGCCCCAAGCTCTGTTTTTGTGTCACCAACAAGTTTTGTCAGCTTCGCATCAAGGCTTGTAACGGCCTGTGCGCGCGCCTCTTCCTCATTAGCAATAGCTTGGTTAACTCTGTCAATGCTCGCGTTAAAATCAGTCTCCGCGCCTTTTATGGCGTCGCTAATGTCCTTTTTATATTGAGCCGTTAGCGATTCTATCGCTTCCGCTCGCGCCCCGGCTTCATCAGTGATCGCCTGATCAACCCTCTGAATATTGGCGTTTAGCTCAACTTTCGCGTCATTAATCTGCTTGGTTAGCTTCGCGTCAAGATTCTGGATTGCTTGCGCCCGCGCTTCCGTCTCGGTTGTTACAGCTTCCTGCGCCTTCTGAACGTTGGCGTTTGTCTTGCCAATCTCGGTTGTGAACTCTGTTTTAAGCTCGTTTACCTGAGTAATCCTTGATTGAGTCTCATCGGAGATAAGTTTCGTTACCTTGGTTATCTCCGCGCTTATCCCGGTATCGAACTCCGTTCTAAGCTTGTTTATGGCCTCAATCCTGGCCTCCGTTTCGGTGGCTATCATTTCGAATGACTCGCCGATCTCGGCTTTACGCTTACCGTTTTCTACTCGCGTCCATCGCAGATTAGTATCAGTTGCAAGTGCATTTTCGATAATCGCTTGCGCCTGATTCTTGATCTTGTTCGCTGAGTCCTTGGCAGCTTCTACCGCATCCTGTATCTTCTCTGATTGATCAATGGCTCCCTCGATCAAATCTTTCAAGCCTTCGCTGTCGAGAATGTCGTCTAAGATATCGCCAATAATATCATCAAGGTCGATTGAGGATTGGCCTTTAACAAAGCCTGTCCACGCAGACACGTTACCAATCTTATCTACTGACCTAACGCGATAGTAGTTGGTATAACCAGCAGGTAAAATGCTGTGCCAGTATTCGCGCTGCGGGTACGGAACCAAGCTTAACAGCGTTGCTGATTCAGCCTTTCCGGTTTCAGATTGCTGTAGCTCAATATATGCGGTGTCCTCTGTGCCTTCCGGCATACCCCACTTAATTCTAATGCCGAAAACTTCGTCATTAGACGCCGTTAGGTTAATAGGAGCGCCAGGCTCGCCAACTTTCCCGGTCAGCGTAGCGTTAACAATCGCCGACCATTGAGACGCGCTCCCGCTTGCGGACACTGCGCGAACTCGCACCGAGTAGTTACCTGCATAAATGCCCTCAACTTCCGTTTCCTTGTTTGCCGTCTGCGGCGTGTTGTGCCAGTTGCCATTGCCCTTTCGCCATTGCATTTCATACATTGACGCATATTCTACCTTATCCCAGCTAACGTGCATCGTTTCCACGCTTACGCCCTGGATAACGCGAGAGTAAGACGACACGCTAACGTTTTTAGGCGCTTGCAGTCGGTCAGGGTCAACAATAGACGTTGGTCGATCATCAATGTTTACACCATAATCGATCTCATCGTACTTGTTCGGGTCGTACTGAACAGCAGTTACACGATAGGTAAACTCCTCATCGCTATCGCCTTTCGTTACCTCCGTTACAACGTATTTTTGAAGCGCTATATCAGTGCGCTCAATCGCAAATACAGTGTCAGGTTTTACGTCAAAGCCAAACCCTACGTTAAGCTCTAAAGTCTTGCCGTCGCCGCTTACGCGCGATATGGTGCGCTTAACTGGCGAGCCGTCAGGCTTGTTGATCATGATGAAGTCACCAGCGCGTGCGTCAATCTTAAACGGCACGAAAACTTGAAGGCCGCTAACCTCCATAACTCGACCGGATAGGTTGAGAGTTAGGTTGCTGCTCCAGAAGTTATCCGAGATTGCCACAACATCACCGATTGTCGGGATCATACCTTCAAGCCCGGTTGCGAAGTTGACCGTTGTACTGCGCAAGTTGGTTTTCAGGATCCAGCGGCCCCGGCGGTTAGCCTCGCTGCGTCGTGTGCACCCGATAGCGGTTATGCTTGTTGGATTGTGTCCAAACCGTAAAGCGGCCTCCGTGTCGAAAACTGGCTCAACGTCTTGTTGATACATGTTTTGCTCATCGTCAAACGTCACGTTACATGATGTATACATGCTCTTTTCGCTGGCGAACGTGTAAGAAAACTCGCCGTTAACAACGTTGTCGTTTGTGAAGATGTAAGACGGCTCGCGCGGCTTATCAACCACAATCGAAAGGCTTTCACCATTCCAGAAAGTCATTCCCCGGAAGATGGAGCAAATATCAGTCACAAGCTGGAACGCCTCAACCTGGCTTTGAATCACAACATCGCACAGATAGCGCGGCTCCTGCCCGCCCTTTCCATCTGGAACCATCTGATCGCAATAGCGCCCTACATCGTAAAGGCTCCATTTGTCGATAGGGATTCCCAACTCACGCTGATCTAATCCATAGCGCTGACTGGTGATAATGTCATAAAGAACCCAGGCAGGGTTATTGCTCCAAGCCTTCTTAAACGTCCCGTTCCAAGATCCGCTATAAGTTCTGGCAATAGGATCATAGTTGCTTGGGACGTTGATTATCTTCCACCGTTTTTTTGTTGAGATTCGAGGGATCTGATTTGGGAACAATTCAGAGTCGAACTCAACATAAACAAGACCAGTCAGAGGATAACGGAATTTTGCATCGACGACCTCGGCGTAACTCTGCAAGCGGATCAGGTCTGTTACCTTCGCGGTTGTGCTGTCTGGCGTTACACGACGAACGCGCAAAATCACTTGCTGGTTAAAGCTTGGTAAGTCGATTCGACGGCTGCGGTCATAACCGCTTGTCGTCTTACCGTCGATAACGTCGCTTAACACTTGATTAAACGATCCGCCATCAACCGCCATATCAACCGCATACTCAACACGAACACCAACCAGATCGCCATCATCCTCGCTTGTAACACCTCGCGGCATCAGAATCTTGATGCGGATCGCGGACAGGTTTTTGTTCGTTACTGAAATGCTAAAAGGCGTTTTTGTTGTCAGGTCGCGAGCAACGGTCACTTCGCTTGCGGTGTCAGTAAAGCCTTGGATGTAATCCTGATCCTGCGTGCCAGGTCTAAATTCGGCTTTGACATTCTCATAGTTAAATGAGCCGTCCTCGTTCTGAACAACAACATCATCAAGATATAGATTCTTTAACGAAAAGTCAGGGTCGCACTCGCCATCTGAAACCGCGAGCAAGATCTTGATTTTGTTAATTGAAATCAGGTTATCTTCCAACTCTTTTGGAGTATGAGGCTTTGATGAGCCGCCTTTACTCCCGGTTATCATATTTTTTGCCATAAGTTTTAACCTTTTGTGCTGTACCTAGATTTACTCATTATACGGACGCAAAAAAGCCCGCGCAAGGCGGGCCATAAATTAAACTTTATCCTCTGAATAACTCCCGGCGCTCCAGACTGCTCCGCCGACCGTCCTGTAACCATACGGGATCGGGATAGGGTATCCAGCCGCCGTGGTGTTGACTGCGCCACCGAAAGCATATGATGGTTTATTCTCTGCGCCCTGGCTCTCTCGCATAACCCCGCCTTGCTGCGGCGAAATCATTTGCATAACGCCACCAAGAACCATCGCGCCGCCCATCATGAAAGCAGACGACGCAAGCGCGCCCATTGCGGCAAGTGAAGCGCCGCCAGTGAAGAATGCCGTAGCCATAATTACAGCGCCAAAGACAACCTGGAAAAGCCCGCCAGACTTTGAGCCAGTCGGGATCGGGATAATCCTGATCTCCTTTGCGCATTGCCAAGCTTTTTCGTCGTGCTGGCCTACGTTTTTTCCATCGACAAAAACGGCATATTTCATGCGAGAGCCAACCTCACTTTGCATATAGTCTTTAAAGCCCTCCAGCGTCACGGAGAGCGCACGGATTGCTTCGGGGTATGATTCAACGGCTAGCTCATGAAAAACGCCGAAACGACGCCCTAGCGAGCCAGAAAGCTTAACTCTCTTTATAGTCTCCATTATCTTAACTCCTTATGTCGGCAAACCATAACAGTGTGCTCCTGATACCAGCCTGAATAAATGTCGATGCGTGATAACTTACCAAAGGCATGATGAAGTAGCTGGTTATCACCAAGGTAAATCCCTGCGTGGTTCCACACTGGCGATTGCAGTTGCATGATCACCATATCGCCAGGCTCTGGCGCTTTGCCAGTTGGGACAAACCCCTCTTGCAGATAGTTATCTTGATAGAGGTTTTCTCCGTGCTCCGGCTTCCACCACTCGTAAGGCTTGCGAAAATCGTTTAGCGTGACGCCTTGCTCTTTATGCCACGCCATCACCAGACCCCAACAATCGTAGGATCCCAAAGACCAAGGGCGACCAGTCAGCGGCCTTGATTCTGGCTCTATCATCCTCATATCGCCCTCCGGCAACGAGACGATCACCCATGTAACGCCAGTTTCATCGCACATGCAAGTATCGTGCGCGCTCGGTAGCGTCGTTGCGCCGTCGCCAGTGTGTGAATGTACCACTGCAATTAACTCCCCGCTATCAAGCGCCTGTGCGTAATCTGTAGCATCCATTTCGAAATGATTTTCAGGGTCTTTGTGCACGTTCTCGATCCGGTGGTATTTTTGCACCCTGCTTTTCTGCGTGACCACGCCGCAACATTCATGTGGGTAGACGTCTTGCGCGTGGCGCATAATTTCGAGTTTAATTTTTGCATTAATCATTGATTTTTCCTCAATAGTGAAGCAACCGCGCATCCTCCGAAGTCAAGAGGATTGCCATTACCGAAACGTAATTCGCATGCCGTGCACGTCCCGGCGCAATAGTCCTGGCTTGGATCCGTTACAGGGTTATTGTCCTTGTCAAACATTCGCGATCCGTTATAACCGCAACCCTTGCCGCTACGATACCAGCCACGCTGCGCCCAATAACAAACGCTCTGCGCTGTGCGTGGCGGGATCATAATTCCGTCCATATCGTAAGGAGACGTTAAATCAAAACGCCCGACTGACTGGTTACAAAAGTTAGGTCTTTCAATGTAGTAAACCATTTTGCGGCAATCGCCATCAGCGATGTTTCCTTGCTCATCCATAAGGTCAGCCGGAACGATCCAGATAGTAACCCTCGCTTGCATCATTCCGTTATAGGATCGTATTAGCGCGGAAACCTCGCTATCCACGTTTGAAACAGTTAATTGAGGTTTCCCGGCCTTGCCATTACTGGTGAAGCTAATCCCTGTTATGCCAAACGGTCGAGCGCCGTAGTCCTCGCCCCTGAACCGCAACACCTTATCGGGAAGAGATCCGGTCTGCCTGGCTTTCATCAACTCCTCCGCCGTGTAGGAGATATTCTCGTTGTGGAACCTGTAAATCTGCGCTCCAAACTTCGTACCGTCAATCTCGACAAGCGTTAAGATCTCGCCGGGGTAAAGACTTTGCAAGCAATTACCAAAAGCTTGTGATATTTCATTAGCCATTATAGCACCTCCATTTTTTGTTAATTATAGAATAACAAAGGCCCGCACAAAAGGCGGGCCGCTGTTTTATTTCATTGATGTAAATTGCTCCTCAAACGTGGCCTTTACCTCCTTTACAGTTGGTGAGATTGGGCTTGCCGAAACAGTGCCAGTCCTAACGCGATACAGGCCAAGAACACCATCGGGATCAACCCAAAGAAAAGGCTTTAGCCTGTGACCATTCAGGAAATCAAGAACTTTCTTGTAGTCGCTCCCTGCGTAAACAATAGAGTAGATTTTCCTAACCGTGTTGAAGCCGGACGATGCAACTTGCTTATATCCATTCCCAAAAACAACCTCCCTGTCGTTATTCTCTGTCGTCATTGCCCCGCCGCCTCCCTGCGTTTGGGTGCACCATTTGAATTCGTCAATCGCCATGATTAACCCCTCTTGCTGTTAATAAAGTTGTAGACTTCGCCGCCCTGCGAGCAAGAGCGCTGGATCATTTCCGTAAAAATCATCCTAACGCCAGTCTCAAGACCTTTTGGATCATTTCCGTTGTTCACGTCAACGTTAATGTCCCCGAAAGAGAATTGAGAACCTCCGCCAATGGTAGCGCCACCGCCGCCGATGTTACCGCCGACTTGACCGCCATTCGCATAGCCGCGCATCAGCTTATAGAGATTGCCAGCACCGATCCTGCTTGTTGCCTCCTTGGTGAAAACGAATTCTCCACGATGAACAATTCCAGCCGGATCATATTTGCCGCCGTTGCCAGTGTAGCCGCCGTTAGCGTATCCTGATTTAGCCTTTCCACCTCCCAAGATTCCGCCAAGTAGACCGCCACCGCTGCCACCGCCACCCATCAAGCCGGATATGGCGTTAAACAGTGTCATTTTGACAATCATCTGCGTGATCATCTTGAGTATGTTTGTTGCAAAGTCCTTAAAGTTTGCTTTGCCAGTGGTCAGAAAGTCGGTTAGCTGATTAGTCAGTCCGTCAAGCGCTGCGGTAGTAACCTCGCTAATCTGTGAGTTTATATCTAGAGCTTGCTCGCCGTACTCGGCCCACGCAGATTTTACGCCAGCCAGCCAGTTTAAGCGTAATGCGTCCTCCTCTGCGTAGTATTGGCGTCGCTTCTCGATCATCTGCTGCAATTGCTGATCTTCAATCGACCCGCCCTTGCTTAACCAACTCTGCCTAAGCTGTTCAATCTCCGCATCCCTTCCAGATTCTCTAGCGCTTTTTCCCTCCGCCTTCGCTCTGATCTCTGCAATCTTCGCTTCCTGATCTCGCAGATATTTTGCTGCGTCCTGCTCGCGCTTGATGAGTTGCTCTTGAGCTACAATCTGATCGCCAATAATCGCGGCCTGTTCTCGCAGCGAAAGGATCTTATCCTTATTAGCCAACTCTGATTTTTCGTCAGCCGTCAGCGTGCGGCGCTTCGCTTCCTCTTCCAGCACCTGGAATCGTGCCTGTGTGTTCCACAGATTTTTTCTCTGCTGGCTGATCTTGTCGTTAATGTCCCTATGCTTTTTGAGCATTTCAAGCTGTGATTTTAGGGCGATAATGTCTTGCTCGTATTGATCAAGCAAGCGGTTCCCTTGGTCGATAGAGACTTTCTGAGTCTTGTTTCGATCCTCAAGCGCTTTCGCCTCCTGCCTAACAGCCTCTTTCGTCTCCTTTGATTTGGCCGTAAAGTCGGTTTGCGCATCAGCCATCTTTCTGTAACCGGAAGGGTTAGAAAGTCGGTTGTTGATGTCGGCAAGTTCTTTTTTCAGTCGCGCAATCTCCGCCGCCGACTCCTTAGCCACCTTGGATTGTTCATCAGCGATCTGCTTAAACCAGTTGCCGACCCCAGGAATTCCGCTTACCTTGTCGCTAACGCCGATTAAGAAATCAGCGATCAGTTTGTCGCCCTGCGCAAGAGTTAGCTGGATCTGGTTAACGATACCCATAACAACATCAGCGATCATGTTTCCAGCCGCGAGCGTTACGCGCCCTACCGTGTCCCATGATTCAGAGGCCCACTGTTTTATATTGTTCCACATCCTTTCAAGCGGAGTTGCCGACGCTTCGATCTCCTGCGCCCGCTGGTTCATCGTTTCAGCGAAAAGCTCCGTAGCATACTGCACAGCCGCCGTTTTGCCCTGCATTTTCTCAAGGTTGGCAATGTATGTTAACTGCCCCTTGTCGAGAAAGTTAAAGCTCTCGTTTAGCTCCGCAAGACCCTTGACCGGATCCTTTGCGATGGTTTCAAAGTATCCAGAAACCTTTTCCGCCGATTCACCAGTGGCATTAACCCATTCCGTTGTTGCCTTGGTTATGGTTTTAAGCTCATCTTTTGCAAACTTCCCGGTTTTGGCGATAGCCGTTGCCACCTCCATAAACTGTCCGTAAGTAGCAGATTCAGAGGACGCCGCAAGCTCCGAAACCATATTCCTGATCTCTTCCGCGCTTGTGCCAGCGTAGCTGCCTGTCATAATCAGCGCCTTTTGCAAATCACGCTGTGACTTGTAGGCATCATATCCAGCTTTAGCCAGTGCAATGACGGTTGCGGCGACGCCACCTATCAGGATGCGTGCTGGCGTCAGGTACGACAAGAGAACCTTAAACGTATTCCCGATCCCGCCAAAACTATCCTTGATTTGCCCGCCCTGCTGGATTGCAACCAGCCAGATCGGCATGCCGGACGCAAGAGAAGTTACAACGTCAGTAATCTGCGCCGGGAGCATGCGCATAGCCTGGCTATATTGGCCCGCGCTCAATCCGGCAAGTTTCATCTGCTTCTCTTGTGATTTTAGCTGCGCGATAAATGGCGCTGCCTGTGCGCTAACCCCGAGTTGCGCGGCCTTCATTTCGAGGAGTTCGGATCGAGTCTTGCCAATCGCGCTCGCCTGATCCTCAAGGTTGCTAAGGAACGCAGCACCAGCCCTTGCGCTTGCGGCCTTGTTTTTTGCTTCCTCTGCCGCTGCTCGGCCTTCCTCGGTTAAAGCTTTTCGGTTTCGCTCAAGCTTCCCGATCTGAGTCTCTAGCAACTCACCGAGTCTAAAAAACTGCTCATCGTCAACGACGCCTTTCTTCCATAGTGCATCAAGCTCCTTGGATGCGTCGATTAGCTTTTTCATTTTTGCAGCGGTTGGATCGATAGCATTCTTTACGCTATCAAAAGCCTGTCGCTGCCGCTTTGTTTCCTGGGCAAGCTGTTTCGCCTTCTCGCGCGCCACCTGCTCCTCATTAACAAAGCTCTTTACACCTTTCGCCGCCTCATCATTAGCTTGCTTGAATTGCTTTAATGACTTGGTGGCATTATTGACTTGCGAGACGTCAACGCCCAACGTTAAGCCAGCGTATTGTTCGGCCATAAGTTACCTCCAGATATGAAAAAAGCGCCCGAAGGCGCTTTGTTATTTGCTCGCGTGCATCATTTCAAGAGCCTTTTGCTCCATGATTCGCAAATCGTTTAAAGCCATCTCCTCATCGTCTATTTTATAGATCCTGAAAAGCATTGGCAAAACATTATAGTCAAGGCCATAAGCTCCGGCTCCGGCAGATCTCCATTGCGTTTGCATTGCGCAGAAAACATCCCATGATTGAGCCATGCTTTCATCAAAGATAATCTCCGGCGGCTCCTCTCCTTCGTAGTCCTCGCGAGTAAGGCCAAAGGTTTTCAACTCTTCATCAGTGGGCGGCTTCTGGTAATACAGATAGACCGCCCTTTTTAGTTTTTTACCCGCTGGCCCGCCAGTGCGCCGAGATATGAACCCATAAGGGCAAGCGCTGCGGCTGGGTAATAGTCTACAAGCGCGGACACGTTTTCATCATTAAACTCTTCTTCAAGATCCCAATTGGTGGCAATCTCTTTAATGAACTCAAAATCTTTCATCGACTCGCGGGAGTAAAGCTCCTGAATCTCGCTTGATTTTTTATGCTTAACGGTAAAGACAATGCTTGCTTCGTTTCCGTCTGGCAACTTGAATTTTACCGGAAGTTTAAAGTCAGGCATCGCGCCGATAGTAAGTTTAAATTTAGCCATTTTGTTTTCTCCTGATTGGTTTGTGAGTCAATTTTACACAAATAAAAAAGGGGCGCAAGCCCCTTTGTTTTTATGCTGCGGCAACGGATGCAAAGTTACCTTTCAGGGAAACGGAAATAGAAACGGTCTCCATTTCGTTTACGCTGGTTTGCGGGATATCGTTAAACGAGATCGTGCCAGACCAAATGCGCATTTCTTTTGCCTTCGGAACGTACATCCGCATCATTTTAACTTCCCCTGCCTCATCCGCCTTTCGAAGAATCGGATAGATTGGGTTATCGTACTCATGCGCGAAGGTATACGTCAGAGTAACGGCGCTCTTGTAGGTCGGGATCTGCTGCTCGCGATCATCAGCCAAGCACTGGAAGGTGTAGAATTGCTGCTCGCCGCCCTCTTGGGAGAGGTCTTGCACGCAAGGCAACTCGATCCAATCGTTGATTTTCACGACCTTACCAGTACCGTTACCAGGGAATACGTTGGTGTCGCTGGTGTCGAAGCCCTCAACGGTTACGTCATTGGTCGCCACGTTTTTAACTCGCGCAACTCGGTTAACAAGTTTGGGCCAGTTTGATTCTGTGACAAGAATGTAGTCGCCATTTTTAAGGCCGTGAGACGCCGCCAGGGTTAGCACCGGGTTTGCTGCCGGGGTAATTTTTGACGCCGCGATCTCTTGACCGCGAGTTTTTTCAACAAAGATTTGTGAACCATTTGGAAGGTGCATAATTTAATTCCTCTTCTCTTCTGCTCGTACATAAAAACGGACTGGAACAAGCCACCCCGTTTCGCTTTTCTGAACCGGGCGAACTTCTCCACCCTGAACAACATAACCAGTCTCAAGCATTTTACCATCATCAAAAAAATCAGCAATCTCTTTCGCCAGTCTGCGCGCTTTATCTGTGCCGCTGCCAGGCTGGAAAACAACGTTAACCTGAACCATGCCAACATAGTAGCGACACTTGCGATCAAGGGACGCAAAGACTGTTTCGGCCTCGCTGTAATGGTATTGAAGCCAGATTCCGCCGTCACCAGGTGGCGAGAACTCTACGTTTTCATATGCGATCCGGTACTGGCTTTCATATTCTGCGGCGAGCGCCTTTCTCGCCGACAACATAAGATCATAATGCATTTCGTTTCCTCGACTCTCTAATCGCCTCCGCCATGAAAGATCTTAGGCGTATAGCGACAATTCCAACCACACCAGCGGGAGCCTGTTTTGAGTGACCGTATTCAAGAGCATTAGCGTATATAAGCATGTTTGAGAAATACAGCCGCCTAACAGCGCCACCGCCACGCAGTAGCGCCCTAAGCTCACGCTTACCTCTTGCTATGGTTTTCTCGCCTTTCTTGTCGTATTCGTTGAGAGCGTAAAGTGGCGGCTTGTTTGCCGTTATCTGCCAGTTACCGCGAAATCGCCCGGTGTCAACTGGCGAACCGTCAACGATAGCCTCGTTTACTTTATCGCCAAATATCTCGACAACATCGACAAGCCCATTATCAACCGCCTCGATCCACTTATCAATGTTTCCGTGAAATTCGCGGATTGAGTAGTTAGCCATGAACCGCAACCCTCCTAAGTATTGGGCGGTAAGCAACCGTTGTGCTTGTCTGCCTGACTGGTCTTGATTCCGTCACAACATATCGCTCTCCGTCGATCTCAATCATGTAACCGTTCTTTATCTCGACATCAGCGTTAAACACTCCAAGTTTATCTGTCACGCGGATTGTTTCGCCGTCAACCTCCCTTACCCTTGGAGATCTAACAAGACCTTTGATTGTTGTGGATTCCTCCGGCTTTTCAACCTCAACACCGCCAACAATCTCAACACCGCCTCCGCTGATTATCATTTTAAACGTGCCGTCGCCGTCGCTAAAAAACGATATCCCATCGCTGGCAAGTCGCCTTATTTCCTTGTAGTTCATTGCGGCCCCCTCATTACCTCTTTTCCGATCAAATACTCGCCTAGCGAATTTATCCGCCCGCTGTTAAGCGCTATTCCATCAATAAGCTCTTGTATGCTTGAGCGATCAATCCTGTGAATGCAGGTAGGAGTTCTTTTTCTCAAACCGCTAATTAGGCCAAATCCTCCGCCGTTCTTTTTCAGCAAAAGCTCATACATTTTTCCCCACGGCGTTTGTCTGATCGTCTTTCCTGAGCTATCCGCTGAAACCCTGTCAAACGTCTGCGAGAATTCACCAGTCAGGGAAAACGAGGCTGTTCGTCGCGAATAGCTTTCGACGCTCTCGCCTTCCTGCTTCATCGCGCCGTCAAGCGTCATTAGATGCAGCGTGTAAAGAGCAAGAGCTTTGTAATATGACTTTCCAAAGCGCGACGGGCTAACAAACTCTGAGGCCAGGTCAACCCATGCAACAATCACTTCAACATCAACCTCTTTCATCGGTGGTGCCAGTCGCTGGATCTCAAGTAAAACGTAGTCGATATCTTTTAGCATTTCATTTCCTCCAGATATGAGAAAGGGCGCATTAAGCGCCCGTATTTTTAAAACTCGCCACCATCTTCAAGCTCGGCGCGGCTCTTTCCATCTGCTGGATCTTTTTTGCGCTTGGATGCTACTTTCTTAACAACCTCTTGATTTTTCTTGAAGTTGTCAATCGTTAGCTCGCCGCGAGCAATCAGGGTTTCGAAGCGCTCAAGCTGATCATCATCAACCGTAATTTCGTCGTTGGGTTTCAGCATTTCGTTGTCGATAAAGATAACGCACGCGCCAGTGTTGATAAGTTTTGCCATGTTCAAATCTCCATAATAAAAAAGGGGAACCCTTAAAGGATTCCCCAATAATATTACAGACCAGTGATTAACACAAGGGTTAACGGTCGGTAAATGGTAAGGCCAGTGCACTTGGAGGTGCAAGGGACTTTGAAATGCAGGTCTTTAGGCTGCGCCGGGAGCATATTAAACGCTTCCGGGATCTCGATGCTCATGTTCATCGGGTCTTTCTCGTAAACGAGAGCGGCTTTGTTGCCTTGACCATCGTAATCCTCAAGCTCTGCGATAGCTTCAATCGTCAGGCCGCCGTTTTGTTTCTGGAAGTATTCCAGATAGCTCTCGGTGGTTTCCGGCATGCGAACAGTCAGAACCTTACGCATAGACGGCGGGATCAGAATGTGAGTCGCGCGGTGTTGACCAAGGGTCAGCGTTTCGATGGTTTCGATAGCTTTGGTCAGTTCATCACTCGCAGTCTCTGGATTCTTGGTCGCCGTACCCTGCGGATCAGTAATCCACTTTTTGGAAACAATCTTGGTGATGTTCGGGTGGTCGAAAACGCTCTTGATTTTGTGCGGCTTGGAACCCTTAAACACCAGTTTGTTAACGAGCATATCGTGTGCAAGCTGTGCGGCGTTTGCCTTGCGGACTGACAGAGATTTACCAGTGCGCTGACCAGCTTTGATCTCATCAATGGAGATCAGGAATGCGTTACCAAGGCGGAATACTTTACCAAACTCGGAACTCATCAGTGCGTCAACGGTCGGCAGGTCGTCGGTATAGTCTGCGATAATCTGAGCCAGGCCAACTTTATCAAAGGTCTGGTATTCAAATGTCTTATCGGTGTCCGACAGTTCGTTAGTCACCGGGAAAACGCGCAGTGCGGAGCCAGCAGGGTACTCTTTTTCGTAAGCCTGGGATTTAATTTTGTGCAATTCCTGCGCAGTCCAAATACCAGCGGTGGTGGCGTCTGCTTTTTCGCCGCGCATCATCAGGTGATTGGAAACAACTTGCGCTTCATATTCATCATACTTTTTAGTCATGGTAAAGCTCCTATAAAAAAGGCTGTTAGTTAATAACAGCCTCATGATAAGCACTTTTTGCTAAACGTGCAACAAGTTTTTATGTTATGCGGATTGGTCGATAAAGGTGTATTCAATCATCGCCTGAACCCCTGAGCCGTCATTAGCAACCCAAGTTACATGGACGTCATTAGGCCCGCCGTTTTTAACGGAAAGTAAGGCGCTTGCCTCATCCCTCGAAACGATCTGGCACTGGTCGTTATCAACATGCCAGGTGCCTGTTTTGTCGTGGGCGTCTTTTGGCGAAACATCAACCGAAATCGTTACGACCTTATTTGGCGCTTGTGGGCTTGGCAAGTTAGGCGTGAGCACAGCACCATTCACAAGCACGCGCTCTGCAACTTCCACGTATGGGGCGCTTTGAATAATTTGGATCTCGACGATGTAAAATTGACTATTCCACTTTTGCCATCCGCCAGTGTAAATCCATCCCGCGATCTCCTGCCCTGTAGCGCTTGCGAAGCCATCGTTGCTGTGTGCCGCTGGTGTGCCAAATTCTGGCTGGGAGTCGATATCCTGAGACAAGACCCACGCTCGACCATGAGAAACAACGTTAATTGGATCGCCGGATCGGTAGGCCATATAGCCGCCATCATCAACAAATGTTTCGATATGTGATCGCAGCGCAACGCCGTAAGGGATTGACTTTCCTGGATTAAACTTATCGGAAATCTCCTTATACTGCCCGTCATAAACGGTGTGCACGGTTACGATCTTGCCGCAAAGAATGCTTTCGGAGTCCTCCGACACAAAGCAGCAGCCATCAATATTGTATTCGCTGGAATCAGCAAGGGTGCCAGGCATAGCCGCGCCCATCAAATTACCGTAATCAGACATTTCATTTTCTCCAATAAAAAAGGCTCCAAAAGGAGCCTTTAGAATATCAGCTAATTAAAGCTGGTGCAATTGAACCTCTGCAAGATAGGTATCGCCCCACTTAGTGAAGCCGCCCGCGTAAGTCCAACCAGTCACCACAGCGCCAGCATTTTTAACCTTGCCGTCAGTGTCCAGTTTGACAGGAGCGCCGAACGCTTGAGCCTGATTATCTTTGGTGATCATCCAGACTCGGCCAGCAGTAATAACGTTGATGCCGCCTCCAGCTTCATAAATCATCTCGCCATTTGGAGAGGTGGTTTGGAAGTGAGAGCGAATAGCTACGCCGTAAGGCACTTTTGCTTCCGTCATCGGCTCAATCAGCTTGTGACCCTGAAAGGCTTCAACCGACTTAACAGCAACCGCAACGCCGACCAGCACGTTAACATCACCATCCAGAACACAAGCGCCGTCGATATTGTATTTTGAAGTATCGGAAACCTGCCCCGGCAGCGCTGCGGACATTTCACTTACATAAGATGCAGAAATAGCCATGTTTTTTCTCCTTATTTAGCTTTGCTTAAACGCGCGTTTGGATTCAGCG
>OQVR01000029.1_pt1 | contig 45895 bp, 40 predicted proteins | sample 1691521 | NCBI WGS metagenome assembly OQVR01 (sample SAMN03418256, study PRJEB22391) | human gut metagenome | biome: human-gut; feature: organic feature; material: feces | host: Homo sapiens | place: Tanzania | collected 2013-01
TTAAATAGTAGTTTAGAGATTTAAAACAAAAAATTTTTACATGCGTTTGCCCTGATTTTCTTGTCATTTACAAACCTGACCTTGCAGCAGAGATTTCAGCATTGATTTCATCAATAGACATTTCGGGAACATTGTTCTTTTTAATTGAATCTCTTGCATCTTTGTAGATGCTCCATCTTTCAGAGCGAGTATCATTTCTTAACTCAAATGGAAGTCCGCCTACTGCAATACTTTTTTTGAAAAAAATCCTAACCGCAGTAGGCAAATCCAAACCAAGCGATTCATAAATACTTGTAACATTTGTTTTTGTCTCTGCATCTACTTTTATCTGAACAAGAGCTGTATTTGTCATAGCAACACCTCTAAAAGTATGTATTTAACTATATAATAACATACTCTTGTTAACTTTACTAGATTTTCTATAAGAACAGGGGCTGTCTCAAAGGTGTTTTCTATGTAATCTTCTGGCTCGACCCCATGTCATTATCCGGCTCGACCGGAGTATCTCGTAACAGATTCCTGACCGAGTTTGCTACGCAAACATCGCAGCATCAAGTGCAGGAATGACAACAAAATTTCAGTATGGCAATGACAGTAAAATTTCAGTACGAAATGACAGTTTTCGGGCAATATAATTGCTTTATTTTTCATCTCCGGCAACTAAATCTGTCCAGCCCGCAGTAACAGATTCTAGGTTTCCGCTGATGGTAAGGTTCTGGAATTTTAGCTCATTTTCGCTGAATTCTTTTTTGCAGCCTATGGCAAAGTTGCGCAGGTTTACGGTCATAAGCCTGTTGTGAGCGTACATTTTGCCGTTCTTTTTGCCGTCATAATCCGGCAGGACAAAGTTTGCGCCGCAGTCTGCAATCACAAGCTCCTTAGGGCGGATTGCTACAATGCGCATTGGCCCGTAAAAGTGCGAGTTACGTTCGGCATACTCTGGAATGTACGCTGTAATTGAAGCTATTTGGCTATTACCAGGTGCTCCATTGTATGGGTCGTCGCTGCCGCTATTCAATTTTGCGCTTATTGTTCTTGGAGAATCCGTCCAGCCATAAACTTCATAAGTTGACAAGTCCGAAGACAAAAGAACAAGCGCGCCGCGGCTATTAACTGTTCCGCCGTTTGCAATATTATATATAACGGTTTGATTGCTGTCATAACTAGGGTAAGAGCTTGTATCACAAACCAATACAGCTACTCTTCCATCTTCAAGAACAGCTATATCATTAATTTTGCCTGAATCACCAAAGTCAGATAAAGTTTTTTCCGCTTGGAATTCAGCAGGATTTCCGCTCGTATAGTCGAATTTCGCATAGCCAATTGAATCATCATCAAATGAATAATAAAGATTTTCACCTCTAATTGCACAATCTCCAAAACTATTCTGGGTAATTCCTGTGTCATATTCTTCTTCAGAAGCGTCTTCTGCATTTTTTTTGTATAAATATAGATTACCACCGTTTGTATTACGAATAAGCCAATAAATATCTGTTGTACTGTCATAGCAACCGTCAAAAAATCCTGTATTTGTTTTAGTAATAGTAAATTTTATTCCTTCGTTATTAGTTGTAAAGTTGTAGTTATATATTTTGTAGTTACTAGTGGATTGGTCAAGTTTCGTATAATAAATGCTTCCATCATTGCCTTCTGCAAAATAGGAATATTGAGGAGAATTAGAATTAGTAGACCATGTTTTCTCCTCAGTGCAAGTTGAATAGTCGTAGGCATACGTAATCCACCCACGGTAATCAGGAAGAAGCATATACTTTGAATAGAAAATGCCCTCAAGAATCATTTTGATGTTGCAGTCTGTAGTTTCGCCGGCTTTTACAGTAATTTTTGCGCTTCCGCTTCCTTCAAGAAGGTTTTCAGCTGTGTTCCAAGCTTCAGCTTCTGCAGTGTATTTTCCAGGCTCCAGGTCGCCAAACTCTATTACCCCCCCCACAGCTCCTTCCTCGGTTTGGTCAAAGTCGTCGTCATTATAGAGGCGCACAATAAATTTGTCGGCATCGTCCTTGTTATAGGCGGCACGAGAACTTCCGGGCAGGGCAACACGCACAGAGCCGTTTTCGCCAGTGCCAGAACTCATGTTCATGCACGAAATAAATGCGAATAAAAATGCTGGTAAAATAGAAAAAATCAGCTTTTTCATAATGTTCCTCCTTTGTCAGGGATTCCCGTATCGCTGCGCGGGAATGACAGTTTTTTTGTCATTATCCGGCTTGACCAGATAATCTGCACCGTAAAACAACAGTCCTTATAATTATGATTCAAAATATTCTATTTGTCAGCATTTGAGGGCATTTTTTTTAACTTTTTTATTGCGCAATCTGTTTACAAACAAAATGGCTCATTTACAAACTTCCAATGGCATTGAAAATTATCATTCCTTTCTATAAAATAGCCTATTATGAATTTTAATAAGAAAAAAAAGAATCTGCTTGTTCCTATAGCCGTTATATTTTGCGTTTTGTACATTATTTTTTCAGTACAGCCAATGGGCCATGAAATTCATTTTACGCCGGAATGGACAGAGGACATTTCACATATTCAAGAAAATTCAAATAACACAAAAAAAATTCCATTTAAACTTTCACAGAACATAGGATATTTTACCCCTGACGGAAAAATTGTTTCTTCAATAACATTTCCTTTCAAGTCGGCAATTTCAGAAAAATGGTACGCAACATTCGGGGCAAGCGGCACAAAGACTGACTTTTTTTTCGCGGACGGAACTTTGGCAGGAACAATCAACGAAGCCGGATTTCCCTTTTTTGACCAAGACAGAATCTTTGTAATGCAGCCGGGCGGAACTGCTTTTGTAAAATGCGATTCAGAAGGAAAGCGTGAATGGAACTACGAGCATTATTCGCCAATCACCGCATTTTCATCAAGCAAAAACGGAACTGCCGCAGGATATGCAGACGGAACTGTCATTTCTTTTTTGCCTGACGGAAAAATTGACCAGAAGTTTGCGCCGGGCGGAAGCAATTGCGATGTGATTCTTGGAGTTGCAATTTCTGAGAACGGAAACAGAATCGCCTGCGTTTCAGGACAAGACCAGCAAAGATTTATTGTCGCGGAAAAAAACGGCGGACATTCAAAAGTAATTTTCCATGAATATCTTGAAAATTCCATTTCACGCCAGACGCTTGTAAAATTCAACAACAATTCTGATTACGTTTATTTCAACGGAAAAGATTTTCTTGGAATCGTCAATACAAAAAAATCTACAAGCAAGAAAATTCCAATCAAAGGAAAAATTTCCCAAATAGAATTTTCCGATGACAATGAGCTTGTTTTTGTTCTTAGCAAAGACGAGGAAAAATACACGGTAACAATTCTTGAATCTTTTATTTATCCAATGGCATCGTTCAGTTTTGAAGGCGAATGCTCATTTATTCAGACTTATGAAAATTCGATTTTCATTGGACGAAACAAAAAAATTTCTAAAATTTCAATTTCAAAAAAATAACTGTCTAACAGGATTATCGGGTCAAGTCCGATAATGACATAAAACCATAGTGCTTGAAATTGGACTTAAATACTTCTTGCGGAGAAAAAAATGAAAAAAATAATTTTAACTTTAACCTGCGCATTTTTCAGTTTCTGCGGATTTTCCTTCGACTGGCCTCAAAAAGAAACTAATTCAGATTCATTCTATTCATATTTCGGACAGCTCCGCGGAGGCACAATAAATTCCTCGCTGATTTTTAAAGATCCTTCAGAAGTCAAGGCAGCAGACAAAGGAAGAATAACCGCCATAATTTCAGACCATAGCGATGATTTTGGCTGGTTTGAATCCGCTTTGGGAAACTCCGTAATTATTTCGCATGAAGACGGACTTTCAACAGTTTACGCAAATCTTGACGACAGTTCAATTTCAAAAGAAATAGAAGAAAAGCAATTTGTTGAATCTGGAGAATATCTTGGAACAAGCGGAAACACAGGCTGGCAGGAAGAACAAAGCTGCCTTGAATTTAAAGTCTTTGATTCAAAAAACAGTTCCGCTGTAAATCCAAGGATTCTTATGCCGCGCGCAGGAAGAGAACTTCCGCTTGCAATGGGAACAATAACTTTAAAAGACAAAAACGGAGTCTCGCACAATCTTTTGAACGAACGAAGATTGCCGGCAGGAAAATATTACGTCTACAGAACACGACAAAATGTTGCAGTTCCGTACAAAATAATCACAGCTGTAAACGGAGCGACTGTAGAAAATATTTCTTATGATGTTTTAAAAGAAAGTGCCGGAAAACTTTGCGTAAAAGGAAATGAGTCTTACAGCGTTAAAGAAATTTATCCAGACGACACAAAGCAATTGGCAGGAATTGTTCAGCTGAACAAAGGCTCTTGCACGCTGACAATTACAATTGTCAACATTCTGAATTCAGCCTCAACAATTTCCTACAAACTGGACATTTACTAGGCTTTGATTGCCTTTGAAATAATTCCGCCGCCAAGTGTTATTCCGTCTTTATAAAAAACAACGGACTGACCTGGAGCAACTGCCCGCTGCGGCTCGTCAAACACAACCTTGTAAGATTTGCCGCAAAACTCTTCATTTTCCAACGGCTGATACGGCACAACATGGGCTTTTACAGGCTTTGAAGCAAGGCGGATTTTTACCATCGCATCAAATTCGCAGCAAGGATCGTAGTCGGCAGGCCAAACCAAATCATCCGCAATAAGACCTGAACAAAACAAGTCGCTGTCTTTTCCAAGGACAACCAGATTTTTCTCCTTGTCAATTTCTGCAACGTAAAGAGGATAAGGCGCGCTCACTCCCAGTCCTCTTCTCTGCCCGATTGTATAATGCTCAATTCCTTTGTGGCGACCAAGAACTTTTCCGTCAAAATCAATAAAGTCTCCCGGCACAGAAGGCTTGTCCTTGAACATATATTCTAGCATTGGAGCCGGAATAAAATCCTGACTTTCTTCTTTTTCAGCAGCCTTTAGTCCACGTTCACGAGCCATTTTAAAAATTTCTTTTTTGCTGAAACTTGCAAGCGGAAAACGGACTTTCTCTAAAATCACACTCGGAATTCTGTACAAAAAATAAGCCTGGTCTTTTGTAATATCAAGCGCAGTGTGAATTTGAACTGGACGGCATTTTCCCCTTTCATCTTTTGAAGCGTTTTCTCCATAAACTAAAAAAAGCGGCTCTGTTCCGCGCACGGCTTTTGCATAATGACCTGTGCAAAAATAATCGTATTCAATTCCCAAGTCTTTTAAGCCGGAAAGCATCGCGCCAAATTTTATAAAGCGGTTGCATCTTATGCACGGATTCGGTGTACGGCCGTTTCTATATTCGCGCTTGAAATATTCTATTACTTCCTGCTGATATTTTTCTTTAACGTCAACAACGACATACGGAATGCCTTGCTCTGCGCAAAACTTTCTGTTTTCTTCTATGTCTTCAACTTCCTTAGGACTGTAGCAGCTGTCTGGAATTTTATAATCGTCAGGCAGATTTAAATCAGCCTCTTGCCACAAAGACATTGTTACACAAGTTACATCGCATCCTTTTTCTTTTAAGAGCATTGCAGTCATTGTAGAATCAACGCCACCAGAAAGTCCCACAACAACTCTGTCGCCTTTCTTCGGAAGCTCAAGCTCTTCATAAGTCATTGAATTATAATTCATAGAGCAAGTATAAATAGAATCAATAAAAAATTCAATTTTCCATAAAATAAAAGTCGCCTTAAATAGAAAGGCAGTTTCCAAAAAATCCGGACGCAGAAACTTTTTCATTTGCACCGATTAAATGGCTCACGTCTCCCATCTGCTGAATTCTAAAAACAACTTCTCCTGGAACTCTTTCTTCTGCGCCAACAATTGTAACAGAGCTTGGAGCAACAAAAAATCCTTGCCAAAGCTGAACAGGACTAATACCTGTAAGATGGCTTAGCATAACAAACATCACGCCCAGATGACAAACAAAAACAAGATTTTTTTCATCCAAATCTTTTTGCTCAGGCTCAAGGTGCGTATCAATCAAAGATTCTTCTTTTGAAATATGCGGCAAGCAATTGTACAAAGGAATTTTTGAATCAATGCGGTTGTAGTCATAAGATGCCAAAATCTCATCAAGCCCGTGGCAAACTTCCTTGTAATGAAATTCTATGTTTCCACTTTTCATTGATTTTGTCTTAAAAAAACTTTGAACATCTTTGTATTTTTTTTCGCCAAAATAATCGCGCGGAAGCCAGTCCCATGCAATTCTGTTTTCGCCGGTTTTAAAATCTTTTATGTCGTAACTAAATTCTCTAAGCCAAGGCAATGTTGAAACTTTCATAGGCTGCTTTGAAAAATCTGCATGGATGTTTTCCAAGCAGGCTTTTGCCGTAGCCTGAGCGCGTCCCATCGGAGAAACAAAAAATTCTGTAGCATTCAATTTTGAAATGCGCTTGCCCAAAAGTTCTATTTCACATTTTCCTTTTTCTGTAACAGAATCAATTGAATAATCAGGATCTCCATGACGAATAAAAATCAAATGCATTTTACTGTTCCTTTTGAAATATTTTTTATTTGCTCAAGAAATGTATTTTTTTCAGATAGAAAAATTTCACCTTTGACAGAAATGTCAGTTCCAAAGTTTTCAGTCAGATTTGAAATATTAAAGCCTTCAAATAAGTGTTTTACAGTTTGATACAAATCATAGCCGCACGAAAACGAAAATGAAGATTTTTCAACATAAGGTTCCGCCTTGCAAATGGAAAGAACTTCTTTTGCGCTTTCACTGTAAGCATGGACAAGTCCGCCTGTTCCTAAAAGTGTTCCGCCGAAATACCTTGTTACCGTAAGCAAGATATTTGTAATTCCGCTTCCTTTTAAAACATCAAGGACAGGACGCCCTGCTGTTCCGCTTGGCTCGCCATCATCGCTCATTCCAAAAGTTTCAGATTTTAAGCCGACAGAAAAAGCGTGAACTACATGAGTCGCGTCAAAATATTTTTGCTTAACTTCGTGAAGTTTTTCTCTTGCCTGCGCTTGGGTTTCAACTGGAAAAACTTCTGAAATGAAGCGGGAATTTTTTATGACAATCTCAGCTTTTGATTCTTCAATAAGAACCTTCATTTTTATCTCCGCCAATCATTCCATTAACGCTCAAAAATGAAAAATAATAAATTGGTATACAATAATAAACTTTTGCAAGAATTGTGTAATATTGAAGGAACGCATAAAATCCAAGCAAAAGAGAAATAAAATTATTTTTTCCAGAAAGAACTGCATTAAGAAAAACCGCAGCAAACAAAACCGCAAAATTTTTCAAGCAGACAAAAATCACAAAGCCCACATAATGAAAATATCTTCCACGGATAATAAAAAGGCTTTTTTTAATTGCATCCTTTAAATTGATTTTTTTATTTTCAAGAAACGCATTCCAAACAAAAATAAACGGAAGAAAGCAAAAAACAAAAACAAAAAAGAAAATCACTGTATAAAAAAGAGCAACTGTAAAAGCTTTTGCAATTTTTTCAGAATCAAGCTGGTTTAAGTTTTCATTTGAAAATGCTTGAGAAAAAAAACTTGAGCAAGAAATAATTTTTTCTTTAAAAACAAAAATCAATGCGGCAGAAATACACGCTACCAAAAATACAACAAGTGTAAAAAAAACAGAAGCGTAAAATATGCGCTTTGATTTTTCAAAGAATCCAGAGAAGATTCCTCCCGGAGAATTCCTTTTACCAAGGACAACATTGGTAAAATCAGCGACAATTCCATAAGCAAGAGTAAAAACAACAATAAGTATCAAAGAAGTAAAAACAAACGAAATTGCATACCCGGCAGCAGAGCCGTTAAAAAGCATTGCAGGAGAAAATCCGCTTGTAAGCAAAAAAGACAGCATTACATTAAAAAGCAAAAGCAGCAAAACTGAACGCGCAATGTTTTTTATCAGCCGCTCCCTTAAAACCTGATACATTCTTTTATACTCAGGATTTTTTAATTTTTCTTTATCCAATTTTTTATTCCTGTTTTATAATTTATAAATCAAGTTTTGTCTGCAAACCTGAATCTTCAACTTTTATAGAATCAACTTCTTTGGACTCAAGCCGGATTCCGTTAGTCTTCAAGCCTTTTTCTTCAAAATCCTGCGCTTTAAATTCTTGGACTGTGATTTTCACACGAGGCTTTTTAGTGTAATTCAAAGAGAATTTAAATTTAGCTCTTGTATCAACGTGAAGCACTTCCATTCCGTCTGGCACAAAATTATAGTCGCGGTTCATAATCCAACCGGAAATTCGGCAGCGTTTTATAAAGCAGTATTTTGTTTTCGGATCGCGGTAAATTATTGTAAAGAGAATTTTGCTGATAATGTCCTTGTCCGCATAATTGCAAAACCAAATTCCTGAATCAACAAAAAGCTTGTCTGGCACATCGCAAACGCTCCAAAGTCCGCTCTTGCGCACAATAAGAATTCTGTCAAAAGGCGTAACTTTTAAAATTTCCCTTCCTCCATTAACAGAAGTTCCAAGGTAGCCTTTTTCATCATAGCGTAACGGAGTATCACGCTGGACAATTTGCTTTACATCGACTGCAGAAAATGAAGTTATTTTTGTCTGGCGTTCAAGAAGCGCAGGACTTATCGCTGTGTGATCCTGCTTTGGATCCAGCGCGGAAAATTTTTTAAGCTCATCAAGAATTCCGTCAAGATATTCAACAGCGCAATCAGTCAAATGTTTTAGCCGACGCGCAATTTCTTTTAACCGCTCATTGATAGCCTTTACCTGATCGCGGTTTTTATTTATGTCAAAAAGTGAAATCCGCCTGATTGGAATTTTTAAAAGCTTTTCAACATCTTCGTCCGTAACATCTCTTATAAGCTCATCTTTAAAAGGAACAAATCCATCTTTAACAGCTTTGTTTACAGATTCGGCGGTTTTCATTTGCTCAATAGATTTATAAATTCGCTCTTCAATAAAAATCCGCTCAAGCGTGCGCTGATGAAGTTCTTCTGTCAGAGAGCCGCGTTCAAATTCAAGCTCGTCTTTTATAATGCCGGTAAGTTTTTTTGCGTAATATTTTATAATTTCCGTAGCTGTCATTGCCACAGGCATATTGTCTTTTATAACAAGCATCTGGCAGGCAATTGATTTTTCGCAAGAAGTGTACGCATACAAAGCTTTTTCCACATCTTTGGAATAAACGCCACGAGGAAGTTTTATTTCAATATTGCAGTGGTCAGTTGTAAAATCCTCAACCGAACTTATTTTTATTTTTCCAGCTTTATAAGCCGCATCAATTGAATCAAGCAAATCTTTGGAAGTTGTCTCAAGCGGAAGTTCCGTTATAACAATCTTCTTTTCATCGCTCAAATCGAATTTTGCGCGTGTAATTATTTTTCCGTTTCCATCATTGTAATTACTTACATCCATCAAACCGCCAGTCGGAGAATCAGGATAGATTTCAAACGGCTCGCCACGCAAGGCTTTTATTTCGGCATCAAGAACTTCTTTAATATTGTACGGAAGAATTTTTGTGGACATTCCGACTGCAATTCCTTCCGCGCCGCCAAGAAGAACAACTGGAATTTTCGCACGAAAAGCAACAGGCTCTTTGCTTCGTCCATCGTAGCTTGGAACATATTCTGTAATATTCGGATTGTACAAGAATTTTTTCGCCAGAGGATGAACGCAGCATTCTATATAACGGGAGGCGGAAGCGGTGTCGCCAGTGTAAAGGTTCCCGAAGTTTCCCTGACGCTGAATAAAAATTTCTTTGTTTGCAAGAACAACTAGCGCGGCTCCAATTGAAGCGTCTCCATGCGGATGAAATTTCATGCAGTCGCCTACAACACTTGCAACCTTGTGCATTCTTCCGTCGTCAATATTGAAAAGCGTATGCATTATTCTGCGCTGAACAGGCTTAAGTCCGTCTTCCAAATCTGGAATCGCACGGTCGCGGATAACGTAACTTGCATATTCTATAAAATTCTTGTCAAATAAATTTTTTACAAATGCCATTTAAAAATCCTTATGCATCAATGTCAGCATTGCTAAGCAAATGTTTTTCAATAAAAGCCCTTCGCTCAGGCGTGTTTTTTCCCATATAGAATGAAAGAAGTTTTGGCACCATTTTAAGCTGGCTTATTTCAACAGGTGTAAGATGAATTGTTTCCGGCGAAATAAAGTCTTTAAATTCTGAAGGGCTGATTTCTCCAAGTCCTTTGAAGCGTGTTGTTTCCGCAGAAGAGCCAAGTTTTTTCTGGGCCTTGTCGCGCTCCTCCTCGCTGTAGCAGTAAATATTTTCTTTTTTATTTCTTACACGGAAAAGCGGAGTTTCCAAAATAAAAATTCTGCCGGAAGTTACAAGCTCCTCAAAATATCCAAGGAAAAATGTCATTACAAGATTTCTAATATGGAATCCATCGTTATCGGCATCGGTCGCAATTACGATTTTTGAATATTTTAAATTCTCAACATCCTGCTCAATTCCAAGCGCCATCATCAGCTGGTAAAGCTCGTCGTTTTTATAAATCTCACTTTGTTTTTTTCCGTACATATTTTCAGGCTTTCCACGCAAACTAAAAATCGCCTGATAATCAGCATTGCGTGAATGCGTCATCGTGCCGGAAGCAGAATCTCCCTCGGTTATAAAAATCATGCTGTTTTCGCCTTTTGCACCATCCTGAATATGAAAACGGCAATCTTTCAATTTAGGAATTCTTATACTGATTTTTCTTGCAGCTTCTTTGGCCTCTTTTTTTACCGCGCTAAGTTCTGTACGGAGTTTTTCGTTCGCCTGAATTTTTTCCTGAATTTTTTTTGCAGCCTCAGGATTGTGGTGCAACCAGTCATCAAGTCCGCTCTGTGTCTCTGAAACAATCCACTGGCGAATATCTGTGTTGCCAAGCTTGTTCTTTGTCTGGCTTTCAAAAACAGGATCCTTGACCTTTACAAGAACCGCAGCCGCCATTCCTTCGCGTATGTCTTCGCTTTTATATGAAGTTCCGTAAAAATCATTTATTCCTTTTACAAATCCTTCTTTAAAAGCCGCAAGATGAGTTCCACCGTCCGCAGTGTACTGACCGTTTACAAATGAAAAATAATTTTCACCGTAGCTATTTGTATGTGTAAAAGCAAACTTCAACCGATCGCCCTGATAGCTTCCTATTGCATAAAGCGAAGTTCCTTCAATCTCCTTGTTAAGCAAATCGAAAAGTCCATTGTCGCTTTTATATTCCTTGCCGTTAAGCTTTAAAGTAAGACCTGCATTTAAATAAGCATAATTCCAAATTCTTTTTTCAACAAATTCCATGTTGAAATTGTATTTTCCAAAAATCGCTTCGTCGGGAACAAATTCAAAATAAGTTCCGTCCGGCTGCTTTTGCTTTAAATTTCCAGAACGCTGGCTTACAAGTTTTCCCTGCTCAAAAACAGCTTCTGCGCATTGTCCTGCACGAACAGAAACTACGCGGAAATAAGAAGAAAGTGCGTTTACGGCTTTTGTTCCGACTCCGTTCATTCCAACTGAAAACTGGAAAACATCGTCATTGTATTTTGCGCCGGTATTGATTTCTGAAACGCATTCAACAACTTTTCCAAGCGGAATTCCACGTCCATAGTCGCGGACTTTTACACGGCTGTCTTTTACTTCGATTTCAATTTTTTTGCCAAAGCCCATGATAAATTCATCAACGGCATTGTCAACAACTTCCTTCAGCAAAATATAAATTCCATCGTTCTGGTTTGAACCATCACCCAAACGTCCAATGTACATTCCAGAACGCAAGCGGATATGTTCAAGCGCATCAAGGTGAATAATCTTATCATCGCCGTAGTCTTTGCTTTTTAAGGCAACTGGCTTTGCGGAGGCTTTTACAACGGAAACGTCAGGAGTTTTTGAAACAACATTTGTCTCTTTTTTTATTTCTGATTTTTTTAATGCAGGAATTTTCTTTACGGGAACTTTTTCTTTTGCAGCGGATTTTTTTACTGCTGTTGTTTTTTTTGCAGTCTTTGTCGCTGTCTTTGAAATTTTTTGTTTTGGCTCTGGCTTAGATGCCTTTGAATTTTTTGCAGATGATTTTTTTACTGCCGAAGTTTTTTTTTCAGTTTTTCCACCCATAGCGTCTTATTTTAATGTATAAAATGAAATTCTTCAATGTAAGAAAAAATTCAGTTGGATTTTTATTTTTTTAAGCTTGTCATAAGCTTTTCAAAGTGATTTCTAAATTTTTCGATTTTCATAAGTTTTGGAGGCGGCCCGTAAACAGAACAAATGGAAGCAAAAAGAATTCCAAGATTTTTCTGCATTTCATCTTCACTAATTTTTTTGTATCCAGAACTGACAAAAACCGCCATGCCCATTAAAGAGCAAGATGCCATTTTGTGAATTGCAAGCGCAGTTTCTTTTTTATAGCCATATTTATTTTCAAGTATGTCAAGAATTATAGGCATTCTAAGATTGTCAACTTGTCTTCCGATTTTTCCGTCCACAATATAAATCTGCCTAAAAACAAAAGGATCTGCCTGAACAAATTTAAGAAACGAAAGTCCAAACGAACGGTAAACAAATTCATCGGGATCTTCTTTACCTTCATTAGATACAGAACTGAAAATCTCATTAAGCTGACCGACAACTTTTTTTACAATGTCGTTTTTAAGCTCGTCCATATTCTTGTATTCAAAATAAATCGGCTGTGTTGAACATCCAAGTTTAAAAGCAACACGGCGAGATGTAACAGCATCGAATCCTTCTGCCCTAAAAATTTCCAGGGCAGCATCAACTATCATGTCTTTGGTAATTTTTTTTGTTGCCGACATAATTTTTCTCTTTTCAAAATATTAAACTTCAATTTGAATTCTTGTTCCAGACGAAGAAGATTTCTGTGCATAGATTGAATTCAAAGAGCGGTACGGATTTCTAAAATCTGAAATTTGCTTTTTGAGCTGAACCATTCTGACTTTTAAAAGCGAACGGTTTTTTTCATTCTGAGCAAGAACCTGGCTTTGAAGCTTAGACAAATCATCTTGAATCTGCGAAACCGGCAATGCTTCCTTTGGATTGTAAAAAGCCGCTCCAGACTTATTGTAAAGCTCCTGCATCGGAACAATCACTTTCTGCAGCGAGCCGATTCCCTGAACAATCTGCGCCTCAAGCTCACTGTGCGCAATCAAGGAATCCGAATCTTCTTCTGCAATTTTATTTTCCTGAGATTCCAGAACCTTTAAATATTCCTGAAACTTTTTCCTCTGCTGCTCAAGAAGCATTCTGAATTTTTTTAGAATCGCAACACGCTCGTCAAGTTCTTCTTTACTAATTTTTTGTTCCATAAAATTTCTCCGCATCAAAAAATAAGTCAGCAAATTAAAGGCAAACTTACTGTTAAAGCTATCCTGTTATGTTTAGCGATGGCGCAGTTCCCGGAATTTTTGTCTGGGCATTTGCAGTGCTGTTTGAAGCCGAAATCCAGGAATCCTGAAGCTGGGAAAGCATATCACGCACAAACGAAAGTTTTTTCTTGTCATGGCTTATTGTGCAATCCAAGATTTGCTTGTTAAAAAAAACGTAAAGCGACATAAGATTTTTTGCAATTTCACCGCCCTGCTCCATATTAAGGCTCACTTCAAGTTCCGTGATTATGTCCATAACTTTTTGCAGATAGTTTCCAAAATTTTCAATGCTGCCTGGTGCAATTTTTCCGTCTTCAGAAATCAGGGCTATCGCTTTTTCCAAATTTGAAACAGCACCGTCGTAAAGCATTACAACAAGTTTTCCTTGGCTGGCAGTTTTTACTCCGATTTCACGGTAAGCACTGAACCCGCCATAAGGATTGCTTCCATACGCCATTTTTTCCTCCCACAGCTTTGCTTCTGCTTTGCAAAAACAAGACTGCTACTTTCGATTATCGGAATTTTAGAAAACGACTTTAGCAAAACGGCGCGCATTTTATAGAAGACAAAATATTGAACATAGGCTTGAATTTCATTAAAATATCCGATTATGAAAACTTCACAAATTCCATTCAGGACACTTCGCGATTCTCCGTCAGAAGCAATTATTTCTAGCCATCAGCTTATGATGCGCGCCGACTTAATCAGAAAACTCGGAAACGGACTTTACACATATATGCCGCTCGGTTTAAGAGCATACAGAAAACTTGAAAAAATCATCAAGGAAGAAATTGAAGCTTCGGGCGCAATGGAATTTAAGCCGACTGTAATTGTTCCCGGAGACATTTGGAAAGAAAGCGGAAGATGGGAAACTATGGGACCACAAATGCTCAAAGCGCAGAACCGCCAGCAGCAGGACATGGTTGTAAGCCCGACGGCTGAAGAGGCATACACAGCAATTATGCGTCAGGGTCTTACAAGCTACAAGCAGCTTCCAATCAACTGCTATCAGATAAACACAAAATACAGAGATGAAATCCGTCCTAGATACGGAGTTATGCGCGGCCGTGAATTCAATATGATGGACGGCTATACTCTCAATGCTGACGATGAATCCCTTGACCAGTCATATCAGGCTTACGCAAAAGCATACCTCAGAATTTTCAAAAGGCTTGGACTGGATGTAATAACTGTAAAAGCTGACACCGGCGCAATGGGCGGAAGCGGCTCTGAAGAATTCATGGTTGAAAGTGAAATCGGAGACGACACGCTTATTTTGTGCAAATGCGGATATGCGGCGAATGTTGAAAAAGCCTCATGCGCAAAAGACATTCCAGTTGATATAGACGGAAATCCTGTAAAGGCAACAGAAAAAAGCTATGAGCCAATCAGTACTCCAAACGTTGGAACAATCGATGACTTGGAAAAATATTTAAAATGCTCAAAGCATCAGCTTTTAAAGACTTTGATTTACAAAGCCACAAATGTATGCCTTGACCTTAGCGAAGTTGACTGCTGCAAGAACTTAAAGACAGTTACAGAAGGAAACATAAAATTCTATCCAGAAGTCTTTGTTGCTGTCTGCATAAGAGGCGACCTTGACATAAACGAAGCAAAGCTTGCAGGATTCCTAAAAGCGTCAGAAGTTGAGCTTGCAACTGCGGAAGAAGACACAAAAATCACAGGTGCGCCTGTCGGATTCGCAGGACCAATAAATCTTTCAAACGTGCCTGTAATCGCAGACAATTCCGTGCTTGATATGCACGACTTCCTTGTAGGAGCAAACAAAGCCGACACGCATTTTGTCCACGTTGAATGCGGAAGAGATTTTTCTGCATGGAAAACAGCCGATCTTAGAACTGCAAAAGCAGGAGACATCTGCCCTGTCTGCGGAAAACCATTCTACACAACAAAAGGAAATGAGCTTGGACACATTTTCAAGCTTGGAAAAAAATACACAGAGTCGATGAACGTAACTTACCTTGACAAAAACGGAAAGTCCGCTGTTCCAACCATGGGCTGCTACGGAATTGGAGTTGACCGTGTTCTTGCTTCAATTATCGAGGCTTTCCATGACGACCGCGGAATTATCTGGCCGATGTCAACTGCGCCTTATCAAGTTGCTATTGTTCCAATAAAATACAGCGGAGCAATGAAAGAAGCGGCGGACAAAATTTATGATGAGCTTTTAAAAGCTGGTGTCGAAGTTTTGCTTGACGACCGTGACGAACGTCCTGGCGTAAAATTCAACGACATGGATTTAATCGGATTCCCGGTAAGAATTACAGTTGGAGACAAAAATCTTCCAAATGTAGAAATAAAAATGCGCTCAAGCGAGCAGGCAGAACTTGTTCCGCTTGAAAACGCCGCCGCAAAAGCCAGCGAAATTGTAAAGACTGAATTCAACAAGCTGAACTCATAAAAACTGACATATATAAGGAAAAAACATTGAAAAAAACAATTCTGACTTTGGCATTTACTTTTATTGCGTCTTTCTCTGCATTTTCTCTTCCGGGAACAAAGCAGTACATTCCTGACATTTCCGGGGAATACGTTTACTATAGAGACAGAAGCTTTAAAAATGAATCTATTGTCGGATTTCTTTTTTACAATGAAAGCACTTATGCCGCACGTTTTTATTCTCCTGCCGATGAAAAAAACAGCACGCCTGAAAGGGACATAACAATCTATGTTTCTGTAAATCCTGAATCAAAAGCCGGAATGGAATTTACAGGTGAAAAAATTCAAGGAGCGGTTTCCGAGCAAGACACAGAAATCATAAACTACCTGCACGACTTGTTTTACGAATTCACTTCGCGCAGGCAAAAAGAAAATCTTGACTCATGTAAAAAAATCAACAGCCAGCAGGATTTTCATCAGTTCGGCGGAAACGTAAATATTCTGTTCAATCCTTATGTTCCGATTTTCAACATCGAAGAAATAAAGGCATCTGACGGACAAAGCATTTTTTCAATGGAAACTGCCGGGCATCTTGTGTCTTCAACTGACGAAAGTTTTTCTGTTTTTAAGGGAATTGAAGGACTTCCAAAAGACAAAAAACGAATTTTCAAAAAAACAAAATCGCAAGAAACCGAAGCAGAGTTCGGCGGTCAGAAAATCATATTGGACACAATGTGGAAGCAGTCAATGGAAAACTTGTGGCTTCTTGAAGATTTTGCAATTCTTTCAATGACAACAATGTCAGTCCCAGAAGAGCAAAAAAATCATGCAATGGATACTCTTTTGCGCCGCCTTTGCCAAAGCACAGACTTGTCATATTCAATTGCACCGCAAAGAAAAATTACAATAAATGAAAATAAAATTTCTGTGATGAATATTTTCTATCAGCCTGAATCAGAAAACGTAACCCGCGACTTTAAAATTATAACGCAGAATAAAGGCAACGGAACAATTTCACTTCTTACGCTTACAATATTCGACAGCGTTTATCAGAAAAACAGAAGCTACTTTACAAAAATTCTTGAAAGCTACAAAGTTTCCCACTAGAACTAAAAACTGTTGCGGTTCAGCGGAGTGCCAATCCAAACACCTTCGCTGCCAAGATATTCTTTCTTTTCGCCGTCCACCAAAAACTGAACATTTTCAACAGTAGGGAATGCGGTCGCAGTAAATACAATCTGCTGAAGCTGTCCGCGCAACCCTTCAATTCCGTACTTGTTGAATTCAAAGTCTCCGCTAAAATTCAAGGTGGCAGTTCCGTTTTTTACAGAAGCACCGATAAGTCTTGTATTTTCAGAAACGAGCGAACGGCAACCGGAATTTTCTTCGGAAGCAACAGGTCCTTTTATCAAAGCGTTTACCGCGTCCATAAGCGGACTGTCGGATTTTTTCATTTCGCGGATAATTTCTTTTCTTGAAACTGAACCATCGCTGTTTATTGTCATAAAATAAAGTTTGAGCTTCATGCTGGAATTGGGCGCGGTTTTTACAGAAACCTCTTTTCTTACTGTAGTTTCTTTTTCTTCTGGTTTTTGCGCGGATTCTTTCTTTTCTGTTTTGGAATTTATTTTTTCTTCAACTGCGGCTTTCTGCTGTTTTTTTGCAGCGTCATTCTGCGCCTTTATGTTTTCGTATATATTTCCCTGAACTTCTGACTGAATATTTTTCTCTTCAACATGAGAGCCAACGCCGTTCAAGTCAATTTCAATAGTTTCAATAGGAGCAACTTCATTTTTGTCAGCAACAGAAGAGCTTTTCACTTCCGCCTTTTCTACAAATTCAGGAGTCTTTAAGCCTGTCTTGCTGAAAAAGCCAGTCGCCTTTAAGTTGCTTGCAATTTTGTCTTGATTTATAAGGAAAATTATAAGAATGAGCAGAGCAGCCAAAAGCCAAAGCGCAAGCCCGATTCCCGTTCTCTTTTTCTTTGCATTTTTTTCCGACATAGAGATGAGTATAAACCAGACCCACTAAATTTTCAATAATGCAGTTTCTTTTGCCACACGGATTTGTATATTAAAAATTGCAATTTCCACGCTTGACTCTATGTCATTCCATCAGCTTGACTATTGAAAGTTATTCTATTTTCATTATAATAGAAAGCAATAGCAATGGGGCTGTGTACTTTACTTGGTGCACAGTCCCGTTTTTTTTTCAGCAGATATAGGCGGAACAAAATGGAAGACACAAAATCAGAAAAGCTAAGCACAGTTTTTGACGGGCTTATTCAAGACTACGAATCATTGCACAGCTCGCTCAATGAAATATACAACGAGTCGCAAAACATAAGAATTCTTTCGTTCAACTCTTCAATTGAAGCGGCAAGAGCCGGAACAGTCGGAAAAGGATTCCGCGTAATTGCAAACGAAATTAAAAACATATCCGAAAAAAACGACACGCAAAATCAGACATGCCAAAAAGTCGTTGACCAGATTGAAATAAAAATGCACAAGTTGATTGGAATAAGAACTGCGGAAATGGCGTTCGACACAATCGACAAAGTCGACCGAAACCTTTTTGAGCGTTACTGCGATGTTCAAGCCTGGGCAACATTCGGAAAAATAATCGACTGCCTTGCAAATCCCACTGAAGAAAAAAGAATTTCAGCAGAACACACAATAGAAAATCTTGTAAGAATTTATGAAGTTTACCACGATATTCTTCTTACGGACACAAGCGGAATTGTTGTATGCGTAGGTGTAAATAAAAATTTACGCGGACGTTCAATGCAGAACACAAAATGGTTCAAGGAAACATCTGAATCACAAAGCACAACTTATTCAGATATGTATTACTCTGAATCGGTAAAAGACTGGACAGTTTCGTACAGTTGTCCTGTGCGCGCCAAAGACGGAACAATTGTCGGAATAATTTCAACAAGGTTCAACTGGAAATTCATACTGAACATAATTTCAAGCGCGAAAGTTTCCCATTCGGGCGAAATATTCATAATAAACAGTGACGGACTTGTAATAGCTTCAAAAAACAAGGATGAAATTTTAAAACGGCGGCTTACAGACTGGGAAGCATTTGAGCATATTTCGCAAGGACAAAAAATGGGATTCTATACAAACAAAACCAGCAGAGCGCTTGAAGTTTTTGGATATTCAAAAACGCCCGGCTACAATTCCTACAAAGGCAAAGAATGGTCTGTTGTGATAAAAGAAAATTATTGAAACTAAAGGGCGATTTTCCAATTTACAGAAACCGGCGTTACAGAAAAATGCACGCTTCCTTTTTTGAATGCTGTTTCTTTTTTTTCTGAATGCAAAGCTATAAACTCATGCACAAGCGGAACTCCAATTCCGCAGACAGTGCCCAAAGCCGCGCCAAAAATTGTGTCAGTAAGAAAGTGGTTTCCGCTTGCAATTCTTAGCCCCGCCGTTCCAATAGCAACTGAGTAAGATGCAGCAATTACAGGAATTTTCCATTTTGATTCAGGAAAATAACGGCAAAATGTATACGAAAGAAATCCTGCGCCCAAAAAAGAATCCGTTGTGTGTCCGCTTGGACTTGAAAACTCAAAGTCATAGTCGTCAAGTTTGTCTTTCGGGTAGCCATCATAATACATATAAGGGCGGACTCTTCTTATTCCCATCTTCAAAAAATTTTTCGCGCCATAATCAAAAAGATAAGCTTCAACATACATCGTAGTCAGCGTAAGAATATCTTCCGCGGAAAGAAAATCGTTAAAAAATCCAGCACCATAAACTGCAAACGGAAGAGCAAGGCTCACGGTGCAAGTTGCAGTTCCAAGGTTGTCGAGAGTACGGTTGTATTTTTGGGAAAGTTTTCTGTCTATGAAATTTACTGAATCCAAATCATAGCTTCGTTCTGTATACTCAGGAAAGTCCAGAGTTTTTTCAGCAATAACCGCAGAAGTTGTAAAAGCAATTCCGGCTCCAAGAATAATTCCGTCCGCAACAGGATTTAGTTTAAACGGAGATTTCTCTGTTTGTGCAAAAAGTTCCGCAGAAAGCAGCTGAAAAAGAAGAGAAATTAAAAACAAATACCTTTTCATTTTATTTTTTAAGCTCGTACATTATTACAGAAGCCGCCTGCGCAACATTCAAACTGTCAACTTTAGGACCGGCTTCTCCCATTCCGGCAAAAGGAATTATTACAAGTGAATCGCAGTTCTGGGCAACTTCTTCACTGATTCCGTTTTCTTCGTTTCCAAGCACAACCAAAGCAGGTTTTTCCTGACAAAGCAATTTCATTTCTGAAACTTTTTTCTGCGCCTTTAGTGAAGTTCCAAAACGAGCCATTTTTCCTTTCATGTCTTTGAGCAAAAACGGAATTGACCTTACAGAATAAATGTTTACAAATTCCATTCCGCCTTCTGCAACCCGGTAGCTGCTGGTTGTGATTGAAGACTGGGATTCGTCCAATGGAATTACAATATTTTTTATGCCGAAAAACGCCGCACTTCTTACAATTGCGCCCAGATTATTTGCATTTCCAACACGGTCAAGAATCACAGCATCTTCTTTTTGTTCAACCCAGCGCGCTGTAATCTCTGTATTAAGCGGAAGAATTACAGGAGTGTCAATCATCGCAACAACGCCCTGATGGTGAACGCTTCCGCAAAGCTTTTCAAGCTCAACAGAATCTGCGACTTTATTGTAAGGACGTTTTGAAGCAGCCATTTTCTTGCAAAGTCCGCCAAACAAAGGAGCTTTTTCTTCCATAAAATATAAGCGGCGGATTTTCTGGCTGTTGATTTTTTCCAATGTTTTTACAGCTGCAAAACCGCAAACTGCAAGTTCATTTCTTTGAGTGTTTTTCATAGCAAAAATATATCCATAAGAAAATAAAAATTCAATTCTGTTTTAAGGTTGAAAAACTATTCTTCAAATTTTGAAATCTTTGACTTTCTGGAGCCGACAGCATAAACACTTCCAAGAACAGCGCATGAAAGGACAACCGCGCAAATAACTTCAAAAAATCCGTTTGTAATCATCGTTGTTGCAATAATCGCCGCAAACGCCTTGAATCCGGAAATATTTTCTGTGCTGATTCCGATTTTTTCAATTGCTCCAAGAACCATAGGGAGAAAAATGTTTCCATAGAAAATAAAAATCGCGCCCATAACAAGAACAGTATGAATAAAAGTTCCAAGAGCGGCGGAAAAAGCAACACTTATAATTTTGGGCATGTGCGGAATAAAATTGAGCAAAGTAAAAATTCCCCAGACAGCAACTGGAAAAAGAAGGCGAGGCAAAACAGAAACAAGCGGATTCATAAAAAACGGACTTGCCGCGGCTCCAAGCATAAGATTTTTTACAAGGCTAGAAACGCCAAAGACGAATCCAGTTGCAAGCCCCGGAATAAGCCCAGCCAAAAGAGTCGCAAGAATTACAGGAATGTGCATTAAAGTTATTTGAATCGCGCTTCCAAGTTGAATGTAGCCAAGCGGCGTAAAACTTAAAATAATGCTAAGCGCAGAAAATGCTCCTGCCATGGCAATCTTGTAGTTCATGGAATTATTTTCGTTTTTCATTTTTATTACCTCAATTTTTTAAAATATTATCAAAAGAATTTTTTTTGCAAAGCGCAGAAGCAAAAGGTCGACCAACAAGAACTTCAGAAGCTCCATAGCTTTGCCCCTTGTACACATCATTCCATAAACGGATTCCACCGTCAACCCAAAGCTCATCGCAATTTGACTTTAGCATTTTAAAGTTTTCAGAAAGGAATTCTGCGGAACTGCCTTCACGTGTTTCAATGCGTCCGCCGTGATTTGAAACAAAAGCAACATCCGGCTTCACTTCTTTAACAAGCTCCAAATCTTCGTCTGTAAAAATTCCTTTTATTACAAACGGAATTCCTTTTTTAGAAAAATAATTTTTCAGTTCAATAAGCAAAGACGGGTCTTTTTTCTCAAGTTGAGCTTTGTTCCGCATTGTTACAATGTTGTATGCGTCAATATCGATTCCGCAATATTCAGAAATACTTTGCGCCCACTCAAAACGCTCAAGAATTTTTTTGTTGCTGTAAGGCTTTATAAAAACCGCCGCTTTTTTTCCAGCTGTCTGAACAGCTTCAATTCCCCATTTTAACTTTGTGTCAGGAACGCCATCTCCAATGCTAAGTTTTATTCCAAACTTTGAGCATTCGTTTATCAAATCAAAGTAAAATTGCTTTTCGTCAAAGTAGCCCACATTTTCAACAGCGCCAGTCATGGGTGCAAGCCGGATTTCTTTTTTGCCAAAGTCAAACGGACCGAAATCTAATTTTTTCCAAGCGGCGCAGTTCAAGATGAAATTTTTATTCGCATTTACGCCGCCCATTCCAGGAAGCTCTCCAGCGCAGCCAAACCCAAGGCATTCAGCGCAGAACCGGCATTTAAAATTAGTCTCCAAGGCAAATACCCAAGTCTCTGGCAGTTTTTATCATAGGATGATCGAGCGGAATGTTTTTTACTTTTCCAGCAACGAAGTCAAGCGGAACTGGCTTTATTTTTCCATTCTGAACCGCAACAAGATTTCCGAATTTTTCCTGAGCAAGAAAATCTGCGGCGGCGGCTCCAATCTGTGTGGAAAGAAGACGGTCATAAGGAGAAGGCGTGCCTCCGCGCTGCAAGTAGCCAACAACAGTCGCACGGCATTCAAATCCAGTTGCCTCTTCAAGCTCCTTTGCAACTCTTGCGCCTATGGTACATTGCATTGCCGCCCGTGCCTTTTTAAAAGATTTTTTGTCAAGCAAGGATTCTTCTTTTGACTTTGCGCCTTCCGCAACAACAACAATTGAAAAATTCTTTCCAGAAGATTTGCGTTCCTTTATTTTTTTTGCAACGCTATTTATGTCGTAAGGAATTTCCGGAATCAAAATAGCATCTCCGCCGCCTGCGATTCCTGAATAAAGTCCAAGCCAGCCGGCTTTGTGCCCCATGATTTCAACAATCATAACTCTGCCGTGGCTACAGGCTGTAGTGTGAATTCTATCAATAGCATCAGTTGCAACATCCAATGCTGTATAAAATCCGAATGTTACGTCAGAGCCTTCAATATCGTTGTCAATTGTTTTTGGAAGTCCAATTACATTCAAGCCAGACTGAAACAAAAGGCTTGCAGTTGTATTTGTTCCGTTGCCGCCGATACAAACAAGAGCGTCAAGATTCCATTTTTTGTAGTTTTCTTTTATGGCTTCAACAGGCAAAAGACCGGTCGCTTCATTTACAACTGGATTTTTAAAAGGCTTTTCTCTTGAAGTTCCAAGAATTGTTCCGCCTTGAGCTATAAGACCAGAAAGCTCATTTTCTGAAAGAACCTTCATGTCGCCGTTTATAAGTCCGCGGTAGCCGTTGAAAATTCCCACAGCTTCCATATTATACTGATTTTTTGCGGCACGGCACAAAGCCCTTATCGCAGCATTAAGTCCAGGCGCATCTCCGCCACTTGTAAGAATTCCAAATCTTTTTACCTTGCATTCCATAAACTGAATTATATATCAATTATTGCGTTTAGAAAAGACAAACCCATAGCACAAAAAGTTAAAAAGAGGTTAAAAGAAAATTTGCTACAAACTGATATTTCCGACTATAGTTTCATCGCTGCCAGAAGAATTTTCCGGCTCATTTTCAATTGTTTTTTCCTGCTGCTTTTTCTGGATTTGGGAAGAACGCTTCTTTGGGCAGACAAAAAATCCAAAAAGACTTCCGCAGATTCCAGACGCAAGCTGAATAAAAACAGGAACATTATTTTGCATAAAAGGCATAAATCCTGAAATCTTTTTTCCGCTGAAAAGAGAGAACGCAAGATAAAGGGCAAAAATAAAAATCCACGAAACTGGAAGCTGCTTTTTTATAAAAACAGAAAGCACCGAAAGAATTATCATCATAAAAACAATTCCACCGCATCCAGAAATTCCAAACGTTGAAACGCAAGCTGTCAAGACTCCGCCAACAAGGGAAGTTATAAAAATCATAAGGGCAAGCATAATAGAACCGTAACGTTCTTCCAAAACAGGACCGAGCAAAAGAATGAATCCAATGTTCAAAAAGAAAGAAGTTGAATTTTCGCCGCCGAACGGATAAATGACAAGCTTTACATAACTCAACGCTGATTTAAAATCAAATGCAGGAACAGATTTTGCTCCAGGACATTCAAAAATTTTCTCAGAAAGATTGAGCTTTAAAATCAAGTCAGAAATAAAAATCACCGCCGAAACAACAGAAAAAACAAGAACAACCGGAGAATCAAAAATAAATTTCAAAGAATTTTTCTTAGCCATATTTTAAATATTTCGGCAAATTTCCGCAGAAATTTCAGATTAAAAAAAATTGCGGTTTGCCAGATGAAAAAACTAAACTATATTTTTCATTCGATATATGTTATATTTGTTTTGATGAAAGAAAAAAATATAACAAAAGAAATTCAGCAAGAACTAGAAGAAATAACAAAATCAATTTTAAGCGTAGTTTCTGTAAAAGAAATATTTCTTTTTGGTTCTTATGCGAATGGAACTCCTTCAGAAAACAGCGACTTTGACATTTACGTTGTAATTCCAGACAACTCAATGCGTCCTTTAGATGCAATGACAAAAATAAACATGGCAATAAGCAAAAACCAAAAGCGACCGGTAGATATTTTAGTAGGCAGCCAAAGTGATTTTAAAAAGCGAAGTTCATTGCCATACATTGAAAAAGAAGTTTTCAACAAGGGAATCAAGATATATGCCTAATGAAATATACGGAACTGCAAAAGAATGGATTGAATATGCAGACAAAGACATATCATCCGCAAAATATCTTTGCTCAATGCATCCAAAGCCTTTAGAAATCATTTGCTACCACTGCCAGCAATGCGCCGAAAAAGCATTAAAAGCATTTTTAATAAAAAACAACCATGAAGTAAAAAGAACCCATGACTTAATGCTTTTACAAAATGATTGCAAAAACATTTCTCATCAATTTGACACTTTAACGCTTGAATGCGCTGTATTAAAAAACTATTCTGTTACATCTCGCTATCCATATCCTTTAGAAATATCAGAAATTGATACTGAAAATGCCATAAAATATGCAGAAACAATTCTTGAGTTTGTAAAAAATTCTATATGAATTTACGTTTGAAAATATTCGACATTGTGTTTATTCTGATTTTTTTAATTGTGATTTTTCTTTCATTTTTCAATTTGTTCAGAAAAAAAAATGAAAAGACGGCGGAACTTTTTGTGCAGACTCCAAAAGAAAAATTTGTTTACAGCCTTGCAAAAGATGGAATTTATAAATTCAAAGGACTTCTTGGAGAAAGTTCAATTCAGGTTGAAAGCGGAAAAGCGAAATTTTTAGATTCACCTTGCGAAAATAAAAACTGCATTCAAAGCGGAGAAATAAGCGCAAATGGACAATGGGCCGCCTGCCTGCCAAACGGAATATTCATTAATATAGAAGGAAAAAACAAAGAAAACACTTTCGATGCAGTTTCAAACTAAAATCCGCAGCAATAACATCGAGAGTGTTTCTTGTGCGGTTTTTAAACTTACAGGACAACCCTGATATTTTCAGCAATATTTTCTTGCTAATCTCTTGATAATTTATTCGATTTTTTATATAGTCTAAAGAACGAAACGAAGGCGTTTTGTAAAATACAGGCTAATTGTCTGTTTTTTGCAAAGCGCCTTTTTTTTTATGCAAGGGGTTACTATGACTGAAAAAAACAGAACTTTGTATGATCCGTCATTTGAGCATGACGCTTGCGGAATCGGAGCGGTCGTAAACATTGACGGTACGGCGACTCACAAAATCGTGGACAACGCGCTTTGCATAGTTGAAAAGCTGGAGCACCGCGCGGGAAAGGATGCGACCGGCGAGACCGGCGACGGAGTCGGAATTCTTGTTCAGATTTCGCATCGGTTTTTCAAGCAGGCAGCAAAGCAGGAAGGAATCGGGCTGAAGGAAGCGCGCGACTACGGAGTCGGAATGTTCTTCTTTCCGCAGGACAAATATATCCGCTCGCAGGCGATGAAAATGCTTGAAGTCCTTGCAAAAAAGGAGAACCTCAAATTTCTCGGCTGGAGAAAGGTTCCTGTGAATCCTGATGTTCTCGGGCAGCGCGCAAAAGACTGCATGCCTTGCATAATGCAGTGCTTTATCGAGCGTCCGGAAAATATCAGCCGCGGACTTGACTTTGACCGCAAGCTTTACATTCTTCGCCGTCAGTTTGAGCATTCGCACCTGAACACTTATATTGCTTCACTTTCAAGCCGCACAATCGTATACAAGGGAATGTTCCTTGTTCAGCAGCTCAGGACTTTCTACAAAGACCTTCAGTCCGAGGACTACACTTCATCCCTTGCGCTTGTCCACTCAAGATTCAGCACGAACACGCAGCCGAGCTGGCAGAGGGCACATCCGAACAGATTCATCGCGCACAACGGAGAAATCAACACAATCCGCGGAAACGTTGACCGAATGCTGGCAAGAGAAGAGACTCTTGATTCCCCGGTTTTCAAGGACGAGGAGCTGCGTGAAATTCTTCCGGCTGTGGACGCGACAGGCTCTGACTCGGCAATGCTGGACAACACTCTGGAATTCCTTGTAATGAACGGAATGCCGCTTCCACTTGCGGTGATGGTCTGCATTCCTGAGCCTTGGAAAAACGACGGGACGATGAGCCAGCAGAAGCGCGACTTCTACCATTACTGGGCAACAATGATGGAGCCTTGGGACGGACCCGCCGCGATTCTTTTCAGCGACGGAGATTTTGTCGGGGCAACTCTTGACAGAAACGGACTCCGCCCGAGCCGCTATTACATCACAAAAGACAATATGCTCATTCTTTCTTCGGAAGTCGGAGTTCTTGACATTCCGGAAGAAAACATCGTTAAAAAATCACGTCTTCAGCCCGGAAAAATTCTTCTTGTTGACACAGTCCAGAAGCGTCTTATTTCCGACGAGGAGGCGAAAAAACAGTACATAAACCTTTATCCTTACGGCGAATGGCTGAACATGAACCTTCTGAAGCTGAAGGATCTTGTGATTCCGAACAAGAAAATTCCGGTCTACACGCAGGAAGAGCGCGACATAATGTACCGTGCGTTCGGCTGGAACTACGAAGATGTGAACGAGATGATTCTTCCTATGGCGCAGAACGGAGTTGAACCGACCGGAGCGATGGGAATAGACACGCCGCTTGCAGTCATGAGCGACAAGCATCCGCCGCTTTACAACTACTTCAAGCAGCTATTCGCCCAGGTTACAAATCCGCCGATTGACTCTCTGCGTGAAAAGGTTGTCACCGACACGACAGTCTACGTCGGAACAGACGGAAATCTCCTTGAGCCGAAAAGCGCGAACTGCACGGTTCTTGAGATAAACAATCCGATTCTGACCGGCGTCGATATGCTAAAGCTCAAGAACCTGAACCGCCCCGGACTGAAAACTGCGGTTGTTTCCCTTTTGTATTATAAGAACACTTCACTTAAAGAGGCGCTGGACAATATTTTTGTCGCAATCGAGCGTGAATATCACAACGGAAGCAACATAATCATTTTGAGCGACCGCGGAGTTGACGAAAACCACGTCGCCGTTCCAAGCCTTCTTGCAGTCAGCGGAGTTGAGCAGTATTTGATCCGCACAAAAAAGAGAACCGCAATTTCAATTATTCTTGAGTCGGCGGAAGTCAGAAACGTCCATCAGGCTGCGATGTGTCTTGGCTACGGAGCGCGTGCGGTGAATCCTTATCTTGCGCACGAATGCATCGCCGAGCTCATTGACCAGAAGCTTTTGGACAAGGATTACCACACCGCAATCGACGACTACAACAAGGGAATCATAAACGGAATTGTAAAAATCGCCGCAAAGATGGGAATCTCAACGATTCAGTCCTATCAATCCGCGCAGATTTTCGAGGCAATTGGAATCAGCAAGGATGTAATCGACGAATATTTTACAAACACAGTGAGCCGCGTCGGTGGAATCGGCCTTAAGGAAATTGATGAGGATGTGAACTTCCATCACAACAAGGCATTTGATCCGCTCGGACTTGCCGTGAACACCCACCTTGACTCTGTCGGAAACCACAAGATGCGCCGCGGTCCGACCTGCGAGGATCACCTTTATTCGCCTGAAACAATTATCGCCCTGCAGGAATCAACCAGGACAGGAAGCTACGAAAGATTCAAGGAATACACGGCTCTGGTTGACGACAACGCGCATCCCCACACCTTGCGCGCAATGCTCAAGTTCAGTTTCCCGGAAGGAAAAGAAATCAGCATAGACGAAGTTGAGCCGGTTTCTGAAATTGTAAAGCGGTTCAAGACAGGCGCTATGAGCTACGGCTCGATTTCCGAGGAAGCGCACCGCTGCATGGCTCTGGCGATGAACCACCTGCACGGAAAATCAAATTCCGGCGAGGGCGGCGAAAAACCGGAGCGTCTTGGAACAGAGGCGAATTCCGCAATCAAGCAGGTCGCATCCGGACGTTTCGGCGTTACGGAAGAATATCTTTTGAGCGCGAAGGAAATTCAGATTAAAATGGCGCAGGGAGCAAAACCAGGAGAAGGCGGACATCTTCCTGGAAAAAAAGTCTATCCTTGGATTGCGCAGACACGTTACGCGACTCCGGGTGTATCTTTGATTTCGCCGCCACCGCACCACGACATTTATTCAATAGAAGATTTGGCGCAGCTGATTTACGACTTGAAGAATGCGAACCGTGCCGCCCGCATTTCCGTCAAGCTTGTCTCCGAGGCTGGTGTCGGAACGATTGCGGCTGGCGTTGCGAAGGCCGGCGCGCAGGTGATTCTGATTTCCGGACACGACGGCGGAACTGGAGCCGCTCCAATTTCTTCAATCCACCATGCGGGGCTTCCGTGGGAATTAGGGCTTGCGGAAACCCACCAGACGCTGATTCAGAACGGACTCCGCTCGCGCGTTGTGATTGAGACGGACGGAAAGCTTATGAGCGGCCGCGATGTCGCGATTGCCTGTCTTTTGGGCGCGGAGGAATTCGGTTTTGCCACAGCGCCTCTGATCACAATGGGCTGCGCGATGATGCGCGTGTGCAACCTTGACACCTGTCCGTTCGGCGTTGCGACCCAGAACAGCGAACTTAGAAAACGATTCACAGGAAAACCTGAATACGTTGAGAATTTCATGAAATTCATTGCCGAGGAGCTTCGCGAAATCATGGCGAAATTCGGCTTCCACAGCATTGACGAAATGTGCGGACACACGGAGCTTCTTGCCCTCAAAGAAAAAAGCGCGTTCCCAAGGGCAAACCTTGTGGACATGAGCAGAATCATCGGCTGGAAAACTCCGGAAGACGCGAAGACACATTTTGAGCCTGCGGACATTTTCGACTTCCAGCTTGAAAAAACCGTAGACGAGTCAAAGCTCCTGAAGGCATTTGAAAAGTCAAAGAAAGCGAAGAAAGGTGTTTTTGAGCTTTCAGTTTCCTCGACGGACAGAACCGTGGGAACAATCCTCGGCTCGGAAATCCAGAAAACTTTCGGCTCATCGCTTGAAGAGGACAGCTACGTTGTGAACTGCACGGGCGGCGGCGGACAGTCATTCGGCGCGTTCATTCCAAAAGGACTTACACTGAACCTTACAGGAGACGCGAACGACTACCTCGGAAAAGGCCTGAGCGGCGGAAAAATCGTAGTCCACCCTTCAGCAAAAGCAGGATACAAAGCCGAAGAGAACATCATCATCGGAAACGTGGCCTTGTACGGAGCGACAAGCGGAAGCGCGTTCATAAACGGAATCGCCGGCGAACGTTTCTGCGTAAGAAATTCCGGGGCGGTTGCGGTTGTTGAAGGCTGCGGCGACCACGGACTTGAATACATGACAGGCGGAACTGCCGTAATCCTTGGCGGAACAGGAAAAAATCTCTGCGCGGGAATGTCAGGCGGAACAGCTTACGTTCTGGACATGAACCACGATTTGTATCTGCGTCTGAACAAGCAGCTTGTCTCAATGACAGAAGTTTCAGACAGCCACGACATTGAGCTCATAAAGGATTTGATTCAGCGTCATGCAAAGGAGACAGGATCAGAGCTTGCAAAGAAAATTCTCAAGGACTTCGATAACTACATCAGGCACTTCAAGAAAATAGTTCCTAATGATTATCAGAAGATGATGACGGAAATCGCAAAGGGCGAAGAGCGCGGTTTGAATCACGATGAAGCAGTCCTTGAAGCTTTTAAAAAGCTCACTGCATAGGAAAAAGTCAGGGGTACATTATGGGTAAGAACGACGGATTTATGATATACAAGCGCGTTGAGGATTCCTGGATTGAGCCATCTTCACGCATAAAGAATTTCAAGGAATTCCACAATCATCTTGACGACAGGGAACGGCGTGAGCAGGCGGCAAGATGCATGAACTGCGGAGTTCCGATGTGCCAGAGCGCAATCAGGCTTGCGGGAATGGTGACGGGATGTCCGCTCCACAATTTTATTCCTGAATGGAACGACGCGCTTTACAAAGGCCAGTACGACATGGCGGCCTGGCGGCTTCTGAAAACTTCAAGCTTCCCGGAATTCACAGGAAGAGTCTGCCCCGCGCTGTGCGAGAAAGCCTGCAACTGCGGAAACGGAGGAGACATAAAGGAAGCTGTGACAATCCACGACAACGAGCTTTACATAATCGAGAAGGCATTCGAGTCAGGCTACATGAAACCGCAGATTCCGAAAGTCAGAAGCGACAAAAAAATCGCAGTAATCGGCTCAGGTCCTGCAGGACTTGCTGTCGCCGACTTGCTGAACCGCCGCGGGCACAATGTGACTGTCTACGAGAGGGATGACAGAATCGGCGGACTTCTGATGTACGGCATTCCGAACATGAAGCTGGACAAAAAAATCGTGGAGCGCAGGGTCAATCTTATGAAAGCCGAAGGAGTCACGTTCATAACGAACGCCGATGTCGGACGCAACGTGGATGCCAAGCAGCTTCTTTCCGAATACGATGCGGTCGCCCTATGCTGCGGAGCGAAAAAAGCGCGTCCTCTTTCTGCACAGGGAAGCGAGGCACAGGGAATAATGTTCGCTGTAGACTGGCTCAAGAGCGTTACAAAAAGCCTTTTGGACTCAGACTTTTCGGACAAGAATTTCTTTGATCCAAAGGGAAAGCACGTGGTGATTCTTGGCGGAGGCGACACGGGAAACGACTGCACAGGCTCAAGCATAAGGCTCGGGGCGGCAAGCGTAACCCAGCTTGAAATGATGCCCTGTCCTCCAGCAGAACGTCAGCCAAACAATCCGTGGCCGCAGTGGCCAAAAGTCCTCAAGACAGACTACGGCGCACAGGAATCAATTGAAAAGTTCGGGCATGATCCGCGCGTCTACAAAACGACAATCAAGGAAGTCTATCAGAAAGACGGAAAAGTCTGCGGAATAAAAACAGTTCAGGTTGAATTCAAGAATGTGGACGGAAAACGTACTCTCTGCGAAATAGAAGGAAGCGAAAAAGAGCTTCCGGCCGACCTGATTCTTATTGCCGCGGGATTCCTCGGCTGCGAAGACTACACCGCAAACGCATTCGGTGTTCCCCTTTCCCCAAGGAACACGGTCGCAACTTCCGGCGCAGACTCATACTTCACGGGAACAGACAAAGTCTTTACCGCAGGCGACATGCACAGAGGCCAGTCGCTCGTTGTCTGGGCAATCGCAGAAGGAAGAGAATGCGCAAGGGAAATAGATGAATACCTGATGGGATATTCAAACCTCTAACTCATAAAAAATACAGCCAGACTAGCCTAAGCTTTTGCCTTATGCCAGTTCTGGCTTTTTTCCAAAAATCTCCCTGTAAATCTCCAGGTCCTTGCTTGCGAACACGTTGAAAATCACCTTTTTTACGCTTGCATTTTTGTTTTCATCGAGCCAGCCTTTTACTGTTTTTACTGCAATTTGAGCAGCGAGTTTTTGCGGAAATCTGAAAACGCCTGTGGAAATGCAGCAGAACGCAACGCTTTCAAGTCCTTTTTGCGCGGCAAGGTTCAGGCAGCTTGTGTAGCACGAGGCGAACTGGATTTTATCGTGTTCGGTTACTGTGGTGCGGATTATCGGACCGACCGTGTGCAGAACGTATTTTGAAGGCAGATTGAACGCCTGAGTGATTTTTGCGCTTCCAGTTTTTTCAGGCGACCCCTGTTTTTGCATAATCTCGTTGCATACGAGGCGAAGCTGAACTCCTGCGAAAGTGTGGATGCAGTTGTCGATGCACGCGTGGAGCGGAGCAAAGCAGCCGAGCAGGGCGGAATTTGCAGCGTTCACGATTGCGTCCGCGTTCAGAGTTGTGATGTCGCCCTGCCACAAAAAAATCCGTTTGTCCGCCGGAACATTTTTCAGCGTTGCAACATCGGTGATTCCGCGCTCTTTGTTGCGTTCGGTTAAATATTCGTCCTGGATTATCAAGAACTCGTCAAAAACCGGCCTCGGCGGACGCACATTCATCAGCGAGCGAAGCAAGTCTTTCTGCGCCACTTCGTCATTTTGGGGCGGAAGTTCAGTTTTCTTGTATTCAAGTGGCGAATCCGGCTCGTTCAGAAGAGCTTTTATAAGCCATTCTCGTCGTTCGGGTTGTGTCATTCGGAGTTTCCTTTTTTTTGGGGGGGGGCTAACTTATACACCTTAAGAAAAATAAGGTTTTACCTTTCTTTTCGTTGTTTTCACCCAAGCAGTTCTCTAAGTTTTTTGGTAAGCATTCCTTTTCTCTTTTCATAAAACTCTTCAAAATGCTCAAGTTCTAGTCCGACATAATCAGGGATGAATGCCTGCTTGCAGAACTCTGCTTTTTGTTCATCATTCATATCGTTATAGTACTCAATCAATGGCATACCGTTTTTACTACCATTACTACGTCCTTCCAAAAGTTGAAGATTAGGAAGACGATTGCGATTTCCACGCCATCTTTTCCATGCATCCATAGTTACAGAAATAGGCTTGTTACCATCAAACCTGTCATACGGATGCAGGTGATCCTGTTCGTATTTGAAGTTCTTGTTAATCCAATCTAAGCTGAGATAGTAGAGAGCCTCCCCAGCAACGCGGCTTCCTTTTTCGGAGTTGAGAATGTCCTCAATCTTGCCATCAGTCACACGAAGTTCGTTCATCTGATTCAGCATATCAACAGTAATCTCATAATCGTTTTCATTGATGTTGCTCTTCATCTGCTGTAACTTACTTGTAGTGCCTGACTGAAAATATGTAAACAGAATAGCGCGTACAAGATATGCACGAATGCCTTCTGTATTTTTCTTATAATCAGGATTGTAGTAGATAAAGTAACGATAGGTAGCAACACGTTCCAACTGCTTGAAAAACGGCTTACTTCTATCTTCAATTCCTTGAGGAATGCTTCCAAGTCCTTTAGAGCCTTTTTAAATTCACTCCAGTTATTTTTCAATTCTTCAGCTATTTTCTTGTTGATGTTCGACTTGATTACATCACCATAGAGCATTAGTGCGACTCTGATGATAAAATCGGAACCGAATCCAGCATACGAATCTACAAGCAGTTTTCCGAACTCTGCCTTTGCACTCGGCCAATAAGCTTCCAAGATAGACATGGTGATTTCTGACTTACGAAGTGCTTTACCACCGCTATTGAAACGAACAAACATCTCAAGCGCATCGTCCTGCTTCATATCCTGAATTTCGGTATAACGAATCAACTTTTCGACAAAAATCTTCTCATAGAGTTTATTTAGGATGCCTCTCGCATAATCCTTGCTGTCTGCCAGAACATTTGCAATTGCATCTTCGATAGCTTTTTCCCTAGAGGTTTCGTCCTGGAACTTCGGTTCAAGAATCTTTCTGATTTCAAACTGAGTTGGGCTCAGTTTCCCTACTTTCTCACTGAACTTGATGTCATATTTCTTACTGTTGTATTCTTCTTCATCTACAGTCAGCTTATTTTTATTGAGTTCAACAAGAAGCTTGGTAACGATGCCCCCGCTGGGTTTCTTATGAGCGTGTTTTTGACGAATGAATGCATCACCGAACAGGGACAGATAAAGAGAAGTGAGTCTCTGCTGTCCGTCAAGTATTGCGGTATCTGTAAAATTTACATCTATGCTTGATAGTTCATAATTTACACTGTCAGCTTGTTTACGACTGTCAAATGTAGTCGAAGACAAAAAGTTACAAAAATACGTATCCCATGATACATTAGAATCATCTATATGCCAAAACAGAAATGTTGCAATCGGATAGTCAAGAAGAATGGAATCCCATAATTTTTCAATTTGTTCCATGCTCCACACATGCTGTCTCTGGAATGCTGGCATTACATACTTTCCATTTTTAATATTTTGGAGAGCTTCATAAATAGAAATGCTACTATCAATCAATACACTCATATTTATCTCTTTTTCTTATAAAAATTAATTTTACGAAATATTATATCACAATATATGCAAAAAGATTCAGTTCTACTATACAAGATTGCGGAAAATTACGAGATTTTGCAATCCCCATTCTCGTCGTTCGGGTTGTGTCATGCCTGCCTCCCTTACAAAATATATTCCAGCTGCCGCTCTTTTGTTTTAAGCCCCATTTTTTCGTAGAATTTTTCCGCCGAAGTGTTTCCTGCCCAGACGTTCAGCGTTACCTCGTAGCAGCCAAGCCGTTTCGCCTCGCTTTTGACGTGCTCAAAAAGTTTTTCGCCGATGTGCCGGCCGCGGGTGTTTTTGTCAACGCACAAATCGTCAATAAAAAGCGACTTGAACTGAACCATGTTGTTTGAAAAAGGCTGCTCCTGAATCTGGCAAAAAGCGTACCCGACGCAAAAGTCATTCTCGTCTGCGGCGACATAAATTGGCTTCAGGTCGTCCTTGAGCATTTCCGAAAGCTCCGCATCCGTGTACTTTGTCGTTCCCGGAATAAAAATGTCCGGCCGAATCTCCGCATGAATCTCCAGAACCTGTCCCAACAAATCAATAATTTTCGGAATGTCCTTTTCGTTCGCTCTTCGTATTGTCATTTTTTGCTCCATTTTGAGTTTGTTCAGATTTTAAATTTCCGGGTGGCTTTTTGTCCGTTTGCTTATGCAAACTACCAAAAATCGGGCTATCCGTGGTTCCGGCTTTCGCCTACATTCCTCCGCTACGCTCTGGAACGGCTGCGCCGCCACTCCTATCCCTGCCACAAAGTGCTGCCGTGTGCGCGGGCGCACATGTAAATAAACGAGTTTTGCGACGCAAAATCTCGCAATTATAACTGATTAATTTTTCCGGTCAATCTGCAACCTCATTATGACGCTGATAGGCGCATTGCTCATTATAACTGATTAATTTTTCCGGTCAATCTGCAACAATAAAGAAAAAATTTGTAACTTTCTTCAAGCAAAGCCCACAATGAATTCTTTCCGAAAAAAAAAGCCTTTCCATCATACCTTGATACAGTTTTCCTTGCGCGGAATTGCAGCTGGCATTATGCAAAAATGGTAATTTTATTGCTAAGAATGTGCAAAACGTGTAATTTTGTTCAAAAAAACTTGCATTTATGTGTAAAAACTGTACGTTATAATATGCAAAAATGTGTATAATCTGCTATGCTAATTACAAAGTATGGAACGCAAATCATTGCAGAAAATGGAGGAGTGGAAAAACTCTTCTCATAGAAAACCGCTTGTTTTAAAAGGCGCCCGTCAGGTTGGTAAAACCTGGCTTATGAAAGAATTCGGCAGGCGCAAGTATAAGAAGACTTTCTATTTTTCTTTTGACAAGGAAGAAAGCCTCCGTGAAATTTTTAAGGTAAATAAAGAGCCGCATAGAATTATAGAGATTCTCGGCACAATTAGAGGCGATAAAATTCTTCCTGAAGAAGATTTGATTATCTTTGATGAAGTGCAGGAGTGTCCAGAAGCCTTGAATTCTCTTAAGTATTTCAATGAGGAAGCAAACGAATATCATGTTATTGCCGCAGGAAGTCTTTTAGGAACTCTTCTTGCAAAACCAATGTCTTATCCTGTTGGAAAAGTGAATCTTCTTGATATATATCCTATGGATTTTGAAGAATTTCTGAATTCTGTGGAACCTGTGCTGTTTAACTATATTGAAGAAACTCCTCCGGCGGAAATATTGAAAATTCAGCATGACAGATTGATAGAACAATACAGAAATTATTTGATTGTCGGCGGAATGCCGGATTGTGTATGCTCCTGGATGACAGAAAAAAATTCCGGAGTCGTTTTGCAAATACAAAATGAGTTATTGGCTCTCTATGAAAATGATATTTCCAAATACAACGGAAAGGTGAATGCCGGCCGCATACTTCTGGTAATGCGAAGCATTATTTCACAGCTTTCTAAAGAAAATGAAAAATTTGTTTATGGCTGCGTCAAATCTGGAGCAAGGGCACGTGAATTTGAAGAGGCAATCGAATGGCTTGTCAGCGCGGGAATTGTCATACGCATCTATGATGTTACAAAACCTGAACATCCTTTAAACGTTTTTGAAGATTTTTCCAGTTTTAAGCTGTTCTATTTTGATGTTGGACTTGCAAAATGCGCCGCAGGTGTAAGCAATGAGGCAATAATACTGAATTCAGATTTTCAGTTTAAGGGAGCGTTGACAGAAAACTATTGTCTTCAGCAGTTAAGAGGACAGTTCGATGTTGCTCCTCACTATTATTCTCCTTCCAGAAATTACGAAGTGGATTTTCTTTTACAAAATGAAACGCAGATAATTCCTGTTGAATGCAAGGGTGGCGGAAATGTGGCTTCTGCCAGTTTCAAGCGCTACCGAAGGGAAGAAAAACCTGACTGTGCGATAAGATTCTCGGCATTGGAATACAAGGAACAGGAAGATATGATAAACGTTCCGCTTTACCTTGCAGACAGGATTAAACAAATGTGTAAAAAGTGATTTTTTCATGCTCCTGCAAACTGCATGGCTAATCACATCAGATTCCCAATCGTCCTGAAGATATCGCCTTTTATAAGAACCGAGCGCGCTTTTATTTCAATAGAAGATTTATCTTTTTAATTTGTTCATTTGTTCCGTCATAAGATTAAATTCAATGAAATAGGAACTTCATTTAAGAAATTCGTATTCCATTGAATATGTTTGCTGATAAATTACTACGCAAGAATAAAAAAATAAGACAGGCTTGCAAAGTTGAAGGGAAAATACTTTCAACATTTTCGTTATCATTATATATTCGAAAAGTCTTCGGCAGAAATGACTTTTACAGGAGAATTGTTAAAACCTTTTCCAGCATCTCTTGTAACAATATAATCAAGTTTTTCAAAATCGGCGCATTTCATTTGGAGTCCGTCTTCCAAGTCATTCCAGTTATTATTTTGACATACAGCTGTATAAAAATTTTTGTCTTCCGGAATTACTGTGAAAAAACTGCACAAATTCAAAATCAATGCTTTTCTTTCTTCAACTGTTTTGTCTTTTCTTAAAATGAAAAAAATGTCAGAAAGAGAATGTGCTGAAATATATCCTTCATTTTCTTTTTTTACACATGAATTTATGATTTTTTGGGCATTTTCAGAAAACGGTTCCCTGCTTTGAATTAAATCCAGAATAATATTAGTATCAATCAATATCTTCATATTTTTCTCTTAATGATTCTGAAAGTTCCTTATCGGCGTCAATTTCTCTTGTTACTGTGCCTTTTATGCTGTTGAAATAAGCAAGCCCATTTTTTACAACATCATTTTCTTTCGCTTTTTTCTTGAAAATCAAAGATGTAATTTTTTGAGACAGTATTTCCAAGTCATGAAGATCCAGTTTGTCAACAGAATTATAATATTGCAACGCTAAATCAGACATATTTGCCTCCAAGAACGTTCTGATACAAGCAGAACATATTCCTTTAATGAATATAACATAAAAATCAGAAATTCTCTATGTTTTTTGTTTTATAAGAATTGAAAAACTGTTTTCCGAAAGAGTTCATGAATAAATCCATAACACTTATATAAACATTTTCTGCAGAAGAGAGGATTTTTCCATAGTCATATTTTCCAAAACAGATTCTTCTTTATGAATTCTATCTTCAAGTCCACTTAAAAATTCTGCAATTTTATTTTGCCCTTTTATGTCAGGTAAAAAGATATTCAAATTTTTCAGTCGTTCTGCGGACAGATTCACTCTCGTTGCTCCTTGTCCTTCTTTCATTATTGCCTTTCTTATATAATTTGACCGCATATAATGTGCAATGAATATCGGATTTGTCATAACACTGTCATAAAATCTATATCCAAAACAAAAACTGTTTAGATATGGTTGCGATGAATGAGTCCAAACTGATGTGTAGCCGACTTCTTCCAATGTTTCCGATGACTGAGTAAAAAGCACATCACCATATTTCACTGAATTTTGTTCTTCTTCTTTTCTAATTTTTACACTTTCGCAAAGTGATTCATCAGCTATAATATTTTTATAAACATTCATATAAGTTATGAATTTGCAATTCCCATTTCCAAAGTCTTCCCTGCTTTTTCCTGAAAGACCATTGTAAAATTCTCCAATCTGACCTAGTTTATATTTTTTCCATTCTGTGGCTAAAAGACTTGAAAAATTAAGTCTCCTTTCGAAAATAGCTTCGGACACTCCTCTTTTATAGGTCTTCAGGCGCTCTACAAGCTGGCGTTGCTTTTGGATGCGGCGGTCAAGCAGTGTGAAGAAGGCGGCGATTTTTTTCTGCTCTGGAAGGGAGGGAATGTTTACAGGCATAGCAAAGAAAACATCATCTCGCATGCTAACCCTGTCATGTCTTGCGCCGTTATCACCTGATAAATAAATATATCTATGCCAAGAAGATGAGTTAAAATAGAATTCATAAAAGTCGGAATTTATTTTTTCTGTTGCCCGAAAACATAAATACAATGGTGAAACGATTCCTTTATCCGGATATTTATATACACTTACAGGTCCGTATGGAGCTTCTGTTGATTTTCGTGGGTTATAAACAAAATCATACTTTTGGATTATGTAATATCCATTTATGTTTTCAGAATTGGCAATATCCTTGTCAAAATATTCTCTTTGAGGAATAAGTCCATTTTTTGCAGAATTGCAGATTACGTTGGTTATTTTTAACTCTGTATTCTTTTCAGTGTTTTTCTTAAAAATCTCTCCCAGCTTCTTCTCCACCCATTCCCCTCTGAATTCCGGGAATCTGAGGCGGGGCGCGTTGTCGCTCTTGCCGCACCTTGAGGATACATTTTCCATAAAATTCCTCCAAAATCGTTAAAGTTCAAAAATCAAAATTATAAAAATATTTTCTAGTCCTCGAAAGGAAAATCCAGTCCAAGTTCCTTGAAGTACGGCTTAAGCTCGCTGTTTATCTGCTTTATGTCTTTCTCAAGATTTCGGATATTCATAGAAACCTCCGCAAGGTCAATTTCCGGCTCTTTTTCAAATGTATCTACATAGCGCGGAATGTTCAGGTTGAATGCGTTTTCTTCTATTTCCTTCATGGACGCAACATGTGCGTATTTTTCAACATCTGCACGCTTTTCGTAGGCTTGCACAATTTTGTCTATGTCGCAGTCGCGCAGAATGTTCTGGTTCTTGCCTGCCTCAAAATCCTTTGACGCGTCTATAAAAAGAATGTTGTCCTTGTTTGCTTCGCGCTGGGCTTTAAGAACAAGAACACAGACAGGAATTCCTGTTCCGAAGAAAAGATTTGCCGGAAGTCCGATTACGGCGTCAAGCACGTTCAGTTTTTCTATCAGATATTTTCGGATTGTCTCCTCGGAGCCTCCGCGGAACAGAACGCCGTGCGGCAGGAGGACTGCAGCTCTTCCGTCCTCGTCCATGTGGTAGACCATGTGCTGAACAAACGCAAAGTCTGCCTTTGATTTAGGGGCGAGTTTTCCGTATTGGGCGAATCTGTCGTCTTCCATAAAGCGCGGGTCAGCCGACCAGTTTGCGGAGTACGGAGGATTTGCAACCTGAACGCGGTATTTTGTTTCTCTTGCAGTTTCAAAATAATCGTGCTCAAGAGTGTCGCCGTTAAAAATCTCAAAATTAGTATATGGAATTCCGCGCAGAATCATGTTCATTCTTGCAAGGTTGTATGTTGTGGATGTAAGTTCCTGGCCAAAGTAAAGACGCACGTTCGCATATTTTTTCAGGCGCAGAAGAAGCGAGCCTGAGCCGCAGGTTGGATCGGCGGCAGCCTTTACGTCCGTGAGTCCAAGACAGGCAAGACGGCACAAAAGCTCGGCTGGACCTGCCGGCGTGTAGAATTCTCCGGCTTTCTTTCCGGCAGTCGCGGCAAATTGTCCTATAAGATATTCGTAGGCGTTTCCGAGAATATCGATTTTTGTTTCCTCGACAGAAAAATTAATTTCGTCCAGAGAAGCGATTATCTTTGACATTACCGCGCTTCTGTCTTTTACGGTGTGTCCTAGCTTTGTGGAGTCTAGCTGCATATCTGAAAAAAGCCCCTCAAAGTCGGACTGGCTCTCGTTTCCGATGGTTGACTCCATAAGGGCGTTTATTCCTTTCTGCAGGAATTCTATGTCGAACGAGCGGTTTTCCACCATTTTTATCATGTTTGAAAAAAGAAACTGAGGCTCAATTACAAATCCTAAGTCCCGCAATGACTCTTCTTTTACGGCTTCGCGGTATTCATCGTTTTTCCAGGCGTCCTCATAAGAAATATTGTCGTCTTTCAGAAGTTTTGCCATGTATTTTTCTGTGCGGTCGGAAAGATAATAGTAGAAAATCATTCCAAGTATATAGTTCTTGAATTCGTAGGCTTCCATGTTTCCGCGAAGTGCGTTCGCCATTGCCCACAGTTTTTGACACAGTTCTTTCTGGTGCTGCTGAATGTCGTTTTCCATTTTATTTTCTCCAGTTCAATATTTTATAAATTAAGGCTGTCCTCTGTCGTATTACTAGAGGAGCATTTTAGCTGCTGTATTTTTCCACGTGGGATTTTATAAAGTCTGCGATTTTGCTTACAAGCGAACGTTTTTTCAGAAGCGACATAGGCTGCGTAAGGCTGTCCCTTATTGCGCCCTGGTTTATTACTCCGGAAAACGCATACTCCGAGATAAAATCTCCTAAAAGTTCTGCGCTTATGTGCTCGTTTTTTGCAAACGCTTCTATTTCTTCCTGTTTTTTTCTGTTCTCAAAGTCGTTGTATTTTACGTCGATGTCTTCTGTTCCGTTCATGCCGGAAACAACTTCGTCAAGGAATGCGCGCAGAATATCAATCTTTTTGTGCAACTGAAGATTGTCCGAGCGTCCAAGCTCCGATTTTATATGCTCAATGTCATCGCTCTTTGTCTGCTGCGAGCTGAATCTTATGTTCCGTATAAGGTTCATGATGTACGCCACATTGATTCTGTCTGTTTCCATAAGTTCAATGCAGAAGTCAACATCGTTAAGAACGGAAACAACCTCTCGCTCATTCTGGGTTTTTCTGTAAAGAAGAAAATACTTGCTTTTGTAGTCCTGAAATTCCTGGTCGCTCATTTCAATTGAGCCGCGCTCTATCTTGAATTCCACGAAAGTCTGCAACGAAAGAAGATATTTTGAAAGTTCCCTGAATGTTACGACAAAATTTTTCTGCGCCTCTTCATCCATAATCATGTCCACAGAGGACGGCGTAGGGGCGATTTCCTTCAGCTTTATTGCAAGCTCGTTGAATTTCTGGACATAGTATTCAAATGACTTTGCCAGAATTCCATCCGTGTCGTTCGACTGGGAAAAAAGCGCGAGCGCATCATCGGTGTTCTTCTTAAGATTTCTGTAGCAGATTATTATTCCCCACGGCTTTGTCTCTTTTTCTACCCGGTTCGTTCGGCTGTATGCCTGGAGCAGGTCATGGTATTCAAGCTTTTTGTCCACATAAAGAACCGAAAGAGGCTTGCTGTCAAAACCTGTAAGGAACATATTCACTACAAGAAGGATGTCAAGGCTCTTTGTCTTTTTGCCCTTTACACGGTCGCTTATGTCCTTGTGATATGCGGAAAATGTTTCCGTTGAAAAATTCGTGCTGAAAATTTCGTTGTAGTCTTTTATTATGCGCTCAAGTGAACTGCGGCTATGCTCGTCTGCGTTTTCATAGTCCTCGTTTGCTCCGTAAGAGAAAATTCCGCTTATGTTCAGGTCATGGTCAATGCCCTTGAATATGTCATAGTATTTTACAAGCGCCGGAATTGATGAGACTGCGAAAATTGCTGTGTACTGGCGGTTGCGAGTTTTTGCCTTGTGGTTCTGGATTATGTGGTTTGCAATCATGGTCATCCGCTCGTCCGCCATATAAAGCTCGTTCACGTCGATTGCATTCGTCATCGTGTTGTCATCAAGGTCGTAGTCGCCGTCCATCGTCTTTATGTATTCCACATGAAATCCAAGAACATTGTTGTCAAAAATCGCATTCTTTATCAGGTACGAGTGCAGGCAGTCTCCGAAAAGGCTTTTTGTTGTCTGCACAATTTTTCCGTTCACTTTGCCGTTTACCTCGAACCTTGGTGTTCCGGTAAAGCCGAAGAACTGTGCGTTCTGAAAATGCCTTACAATATCCTTGTGCATTTCCCCGAACTGAGAGCGGTGGCACTCATCTATTATGAACACAACTTTTTCTTTCTTGTACAAGTCCATTGCAAAAGCGTAGCGGGGATTGTTCACTGCGTTCGCCATTTTCTGAATTGTCGTGATTATCAGCTGGCGGTTCTTGTCCTTCATCTGCTTTACAAGAATGTCAGTCCGGTCAGTCGCATCCACCGAGCCTGCTTCGAATTTGTTGAATTCTTCCGTTGTCTGGGTGTCAAGGTCTTTGCGGTCAACAAGAAAAACCACTTTTTTTATTGCGGGATTTGTGGCGAGAATCTGCGCTGTCTTGAATGCGGTAAGAGTTTTTCCGGCTCCTGTGGTATGCCAGATATATGCGTTGCGGCTTGTCATTGTCGCCTGCCGGATAAGGGCTTCTGCTGCATAAACCTGATAAGGACGCATGACCATCATTATTTTATCCGTGTCATTCAGAACGGTGAATTTTGTCATCATTTTTATGAGCAAATCCCGTGCAAGAAAGACAACGGAAAATTCCTTTAAGTTTGTGATTCTGATATTGTTGTCGTCTGTCCAGAAGAATGTATTTGAATAGAAAATATCCTTGTCGCTGTTCGCAAAATATTTTGAGTCCACTCCATTAGACACTACAAAAATCTGAATAAAGTGAAACAGCCCCTGATATGAATGTTTTCTATACCGCATAATCTGATTTACGGCTTCCTTTAGGTCCACGCCACGCCGCTTTAGCTCAATCTGCACTAGCGGAAGACCGTTTACAAGAAGCGTAACGTCATAGCGGTTTGTGTAAAGACCTGTAACTGTAACCTGATGCGTAACCTGATAAATGTTTTCTGTAAAGTCATTGCTCAGAAGCTTGAAGTATGGTTTTGTGCCGTCATCGCGCTCAATCTGGAATTTATCCCGCAGAATTTTCGCGCTCTCAAATACGCTTTTTCCGTTCACATAATTCAGAATGCGTTCCCATTCCTTTTCGCTTAAAGGCTTTCCAGCAAGTTTGTCCTTGTTGAAAGCCTCAAACTGCATCCTGAAATTGTTTATAAGCGCATTGTAGTCCACCAGTACCGTATGCGTATAGTTCTGTTTTTCAAGCTGATTAACCAGCTGCTCTTCCAGCTGTGCTTCACTCTGATATGCCATAATACACAATTATAACATATTTTTGCTATTTTGCTGACTGTTTTCTTCTATAAAGTAATGTGGAAAACTGGTGTGAATTTTCTTCCGCTTCCAATCCTGCCTCCATTCCTCTTCCAGCCGGAAAAGCTTTCCTGCTAGAGCAAAAAGCATCTTCCTGTTCTAAGCGGAACGTCTTTCCTGTAAAAGCCGGAATCTTTTAAGCAATAAGCTGTTCTTTGAATTTTATCAATTCTTAAAATATATGTAAATTTTGACAATTTTATACTTGACAATGACAAGTTTGTAATCTATATTGTTTTTAGGAGGTTAATGCTAAAAACGAATAGAAAGTGCCGCAAAATAAAATGGCGATTGCGGCGGATGTGCCGTAAGGCAAGAATTGAATTAGGAATTGAAATAATTATGGAAAGCATGGCTGTTAAAGACAGAATCGGTAAACTGCTTTCGGAAACAGGAATGAGCCAGAAGGCTCTTGCCGATGCAACTAACTTGAGTGAGGGGGCGGTTTCCCACTACCTTAAAGGGGATAGGGTTCCGAAGGGTGCAATCCTTCTGAACATAGCAAATGCGCTGGGTACGACGGTCGATTATCTTACTGGAAAAAGCGACGATGCCCATAAGTTCTCATCAGAACAGGAAATTGAACAGGCATTCGAGCTTATCGCGCGCAATGCCAAGACCCTTACTGATGAGGAGCGCAAAAAGTTCGCGAAAATTCTTTTTTCGTAAGATGAGGTATGAATGGAAAGAGCGGTTCAGCTTTTGGGAAGTGAATATGATGAGATAGAAGAAGAGGCGAATTGTCTTTTTGAGGATTTGGGAATAAAAAAATATCCGGCGGACTGCTTTGAGGTTGCTCGCCTGCTTGGAATTGAGCTTGTAAAATATTCAGATTCCTCAGATGAGGACAGAAAATTTATGACCTCAAAGTACGAGGAGGGGTTTTCCACGATGACGGCAAAGTCAAGGTACGCGATTTACTACAATGACTCGCTTCCGCCTTGCACCGTCCGTTTTACAATCTGGTATGAGATTGCCCATATACAGCTCGGGCACTTGTACGAGAATCAGGGAAAGTCGGCGGCCAGGATGAAAGCGGAATGCAACCGTTTTGCAACTTATGCTCAGGCTGCAATGCCGTTCGTGATAAAGCTTTCACCGTGCTGTCCGGATGAGCTTATGCAGGAATTCGGGCTTGGCTGGACTTGCGCAAACTATGTCTTTGACAGTTATATGCGCATAAGGCAGTACCCGAATATTGTGAGAAGAATTCTTTCAAACAGGATTCTTGATTTATTCAGTCCAGAACAAGTGCTGGAGGAGGCTGTATGAAAAATGAAGCAAAAAATTAAGCCCTTAGGATTTGCCGAAAACATTTGCGGTGCGTAAGACATTTCTTAAGGGCTTTAAAAAGACACTCCAGACGGAGAATCTTCAAATCTGATTTTAGAAGTATACTCCTGTCTTTCGTGTCTGGTCAACAGAAAATCTTGCGAAAAGCGGAAATTCTGTTCAGTGTGGAAAAGAAAATTCATCTTTTTATAACAGACAGTCCAAAAACGGACAAGGAACTTACTTATGAGTACAACTACAAACATTAACTATTCGGACACAGATGGAAGCGGAAATCTCACTCTGTACAAAAATTACTTTGACAATGGCGGAAAATATTACGCACGTTTTGACCGGCGCAATGTTACGATTGACAATCTTATAGCGCGCACGCAGAAAAAAGACATAGGCGTGAACGCCATAACCGCAAAGCACATTCTTTCACTAATAAAAGCGGAAATAATAGAAGCATTGCAGCGCGGCGAAAGCGTGAACCTCATGGACTTAGGAACTTTCTATATTGCGGCAAGCGGCACAAGCGGAAACACCGCCGAAACCGCAGAAATAAAAAAATTGCTTGTAAAGTTCACTTCGTCAAAGGAAACGAACGAGGCGGTCTCAAAGCTGGGGATAAACAGAATCGTGATTGCGGATTCAAGCCCCTCAATTGATTCTGTTACTGACCTTTTTACAGGGCTTAATGACGGAACTCTTACATCTAAAAAAGCCGCGAGAATCGATGGCGGCAGACTGAAAATTTCTGGCAGTGATGGCGGAATTTTCTTTGCCGAATGTGACACAGACGGGATTTATTCCGAAGATGAAAGCTTGTGGCACAAGGTGAACCCGGAGTCCATAATGCGAAACCTTTCAAAGACGCTCGAATTCTTTTTGCCCGAAAGCCTTGAAAGCGGCAAAAGCTACAGAATAATCCTGCGCACAAACAGCCGAAAAGGAAACGAGGACAAAAAGACCTTTGTTTCCGCAGTGTCTGACATTGTCGCGGTAAAATAAAAGCGGTGATTTTGTAATTAACTCTACTATGCTTGGAAAACCACATAGACAATATGTAGTGCCATCCAGTTTGTAAAAACGTGGATTTAGCGTCAAAATGTTAATGATAAAAATAACAGTATGGGCATTACCTCATACAAAGTGGAGG
>OQVR01000031.1_pt1 | contig 45574 bp, 35 predicted proteins | sample 1691521 | NCBI WGS metagenome assembly OQVR01 (sample SAMN03418256, study PRJEB22391) | human gut metagenome | biome: human-gut; feature: organic feature; material: feces | host: Homo sapiens | place: Tanzania | collected 2013-01
GCAAGCACTGTCAGGGCAGCCGTTGCGAACGGCGTGTCCAGCTTTGCCTCGGGCAGAGCCTGCATTTCGGCAAGGCTTTCGGGCAATGCGGAAAATGTAAATGTTTCCCTTTTGTTGCCCGCAGATTGTACAGCAGAAACAACTGCCTGCTGTGCTGTGTTTTTTAATTTATCAAAAATTCCCATTGTATCCTCCAATCTGATTTTCCTTCATTCCCTTAATCGGCATTGCAGAAATTTAGCAAGATTCAGCTTTTTATTTTCCACTTTAAGCTATCTTCGTGAAGGGTATAACCGCAATAAGAACAGCATCCGTTTTCATCGGGCATGAAGTTCGCTCCGCAGCTCGGACATTCTTTTTCGGTAAAGAACTCACCGTCAGTCTTTCTTTTTTCCGGATTTCTTGCTCTTTGCAGGGTCAATCTCTTTTTAATTTTTTGGGTAAAGGGCTTTTGATTTTCGGGAAGGAATGTTTTGGTTCCGTAAATTTCAGCCGTAACCTTTGTTATCTCGTCTGTATTCGCAACCTTTAAAAGCTTGATTGTATCAACGCTGAAATCAAGCATATCCTTGTCGCTTTCATTTTCCAAAAAATATTCGTTCAAGCAGGCTCTGAGATAATTCTCCGAATATCCTGCGATTTTTTCCGCAAGGTTGTCTTGTTTAACTCTTCCGTAGATAATAGGAGAGACAATCACTCCCAAAGCAAGAATCGCTGCACCGACGCCGGCCGCAAGAGAAATCTCGGTGTCCTCGATTAAATATAAACAAAGAAAAACACATACGAAAAGTATGGAGCCGGACAGAATAAGCTGTAAAAATCTTTTCAGGTTTGTACTGATAGATTCATAGATTTCAAACGACTCTGTCTGCCAATCGTAAAACTCGTTTTTAATAACGGCTCCGCAGTATTCACAGGTAACCTGCTGACTGTCAAGCTTGACACTTGCACCGCAGGACGGGCAGGTTATTCTTAACATATCGTTATAATAGCTTTTCTTTTTTTCCTTTTGATCGGCGAGGCGAACGTGTCTGGACTGGAGTATTCTGAGATATGAATTCTTACGGTATATCTCATGCTGAACCGTGTTGTCTTTGGTTGACTCGAAACGCTCCAGTGTGCTGCACTTTAAAACCGATTCACGCCATTCTCTGCCGTCATCGTTCCATGTTTCAAAGTCATTTTTTGGAACGGGAACAACATCCGTAACATAAATTTTGCGGCAAAGCTTATTCCTGTTAAGTCTGTTGATTTGACTGACGATTTTTTTTCGGAATGCCATATCCATTCTTGGCGGAAGTAGGTCTTGATCCGCTTTTCCGAGCGGTATCAGAATTCTTTCAAAGGCTATTCTTATATCTTTTCGGATTTTTGAATTCCGAAGGGGAGTGTCCTTTTTTGCAAGCAATCTTTCAAGCTTGGCCTTTTTTAAATTCTGCGGACGGTATGCCGAAAAATCTATAACAAGAATTTTATCGCCGATATAGTATGTACATAATATTGCAAAGGAAGCCGCAATAAACAGTGATACTGATAAGCCCATAAAATTACCTCTGATTTATTGATTATCGATCATTTTGTTTTCATCTGTATTTTTCCGTTTTGCTTTTGAAATGTCGCATATCATTATAAAAACAAGGAACATACCGACGGGGATGGCCGCACAATAGAGAAGAAAATCAACAGGATTTCCCTCCGGGGCAAGTTTGTATTCTCCTTTGGAATTTTTGTAAACCTCGACAAGGATTTTATCACCTTTTCTTATTTTATCATAGGTGTACATTTTTGTGGGGTTGCTTGACCAGGCACGCTCTTCATATTTTCCCTTATAGGTTTTTCCGTCAATAACATATGAAACTTTAAATTTATATGTTGTATACTTAACATCGCCTAAATCATCTTTAGTGTCGCTGGTTGAAAAGTCATTAATAACTGCGGAAATTTTTCGAATATCGGTTGTATTTTTATAATCTCTGCTTTCAACTCTGCTCGAAACAATTCCGTAAATGCCCGCAACTATCAAGCTGATGCCGACGATTATAATAAATATAGTCATTTTAATGTCTTTTATTTCTTTTAATTTACTCATAACAAGATCTCCTTTTACAAGCAGGACTGTACCCGAAAATGTTCAGGCACAGTCCCCGAATTTTTAAGCCATAACTATCTTAAGGCTGTCAAGAAGTTCTTTGATAAACGGGTCGTCAGCTTTGATATTCTTATTATTGATTTCAAGCTTGACAAGAAGTCCCGTAGTATCCGATGCACCTCTGTTTGCATATGTAACAAAGAAGTCCTTCTCATAGTAGTCTGTTGAAACATGAATAGTCGAATAGGTGTTTCCACCGTATTGAACATCTTTGCCGATTTCGGATTTTCCGTTTTTATAGGTCTGAAGGTTGCAAAGCTTTATCGTGTTTTCAACAGCCTCTTCCTGACTGCGAACCATGTTTCGGGCTGTAGCGGTAAGAGTTGCAATAGATGAGTATGAGCCATCCTTATAAATAAACAGAGTAACATTGCCCTTGAGCGGATTTTTTGAATCTTTACTGAAAGAATCAACCTCATATTTGTAGCCGGACGGAAGCTTAAGAGTGATAAACTCGGCGTTGATATCTGCAGGTCCGTTGCCTTCGTCACCCTTCTTAATTCCTGCTGCTGTTGTTACTTCGGCTGTCGTGTCTTCGGTCTTATCAACTGCGGGAGTATTTCCTGTTGTGTTTTCCGTACCGTCGCCGTCAACCTTTCCGCAAGCAAAAAGACTGAGCGAAACAGCAAGAATCATGAGTAATGCCAGGATTTTTTTCATGTTAATCGACCCTCTCTCTTTAAATTTTTATTTTTTTTGAATGGGATTGCCGTCTTTGTCGGTGAATTTGCCGGTAATGATTTTTATCAGGTCAACAAGCACACCGATGCCGAAAACGCCGGCGGTGAGAATATAAAGAATACCAGATCCGACTTTACCCGCATAGAAACGATGAGCACCGATTCCGCCGAGGAAAAGGCAGAGAAGAAGAGCTACAAGCCAATCTTTTTCGGTCTCTCCGCCGTTGGCATCAACGGGTGCTACATAATCTTCAACCTGCTCTCCGTTGAGTATCTTTTTAATCTTTTCGGTCACCTCGTCAAGATACTCGCCTCTTACAATAGGAAGATTAGCTACACCTTTTATGCCTTTTTGCATTACGCTGTTTTTGTCAACGCGCATACCGTTGACGGTTGTTTTGTTCTCCTGAATGTTTGCCATAACTTTGATTTTGTTGCCGTCCTTGACAAAGACCCAAATCGTAACATCGAGATTCGGCTCTTTCTCAAAAGAAATGCGTTTTCCGGGAATTCCCTCTTTGATTTTGAATGGCATTTTAAAAGCCGAAGCACGTGCGCTGAGCTTTTCGTATACCTCTTCAATGGTGGTTGAATAAGAGAGTTCAAACTCTCTCGGGGCTGTTGCGGTTGCCATTGATTTAATGTCTGCCATGGTTTTTTCCTCCAATTTATTATTCCGTGTTTTAGTTCACACGGTAGGTTATGATTATCGGCACTTTTCTGACAAAGTGCGTAATGCATTTACCAAATTTTCATTATATATTTCCGCCTTGATTTCTGTACCGTCGTTCATCTTAAAATAAAGATAGTATCCGCCGCCGTCGAGAACAAAGGCTTTGATTCGCGGAGGTTTATACTTCTGAGCCTGTAAAATAAGGTCTTGCTCTTTCACAGCTTCGAGTATTGCCGCAGCGTCCTGCGTACTTACTTTTTTATTCTCAAATTCAACCCTTGGATTTTCAAAATCGTAGGAATAGTTTGCATCAAAAAACCATTCTTCATTTTCTTTTTTAAGAGAATAAACATAAGAATCCGTGTAACTCATTGACGAACAGGAAAAACTGATTACACTAACGTCTGCCGAAGTGTAATTTTTCTTTGCTCCACAGCCGAAAAGTCCTATAGGCAATAACAGCATAAGCAAAAATAAGCTCGCTTTTTTAATACATTCTGCTCGCTTCAAATTACAAGCGTGCTCCGCATTCGGGGCAGAATTTCGGCATAGGCTGACCGTTCGCCGGAGTCCATCCGCAGCTCGGACAGCGTGAAGGCATTGCGGCAGGCTTTGCACAGCCGCAGCCTTGGCAGAATTTGCCTTCGTTGCGTGTGCCGCATGATGAGCAAATCCAGGAAGCGTCGACTGCTTGCGGCGTAACGGGTGCAGCTGTATTATAGGTGTTGCTTTGAACCTGAGCGGATGCTGCGGCATAGGTGGCATTTTGAACCGGGTTGCCTGAAAATCCGCCCATATTTTGCTGCGGCTGACCGTAGCCCTGATTCATTTGATTGAAGCCTTGATTTACGGAGGCTCCGCCCTGCTTGATTTGGCCGCAAAGCTGCATGACCTGTACAGCAGTCTCATAAGCATTCATAAGCTCCATTTGATTTCCTGAGGAAATTCCCGACGTTACATCAAAACCTATCGGGTTCGTTATAAACTGATCTGTAACACGGAAGCAAACTCTCACGTTGCACACCTCACGTATTTCGTTTGGCGAAGAGTATGAGCTTGAGTTACGTACAAACGGCTGAGCGGCAAGCGGAATGTTGAGCATTGACGAATTCATCATGTTGTTCATTCTGTTCATATTTCCGCCGAAGCTGTTAGAATTGTTAAGCTGTCTGTTGTCAAAATTATCCCTGTTGTCGGGGATACCGTCGTTGTCGGAGTCGTCAAGCGTTCTGTATTCCGGTTCGATCCAGAAATCCTGAAGCTGAGAAAACTCAAACACCTGAGGATTGCCGCTTTTGAAATCTCTGTTATCAATAGCAAAGATAAACCAGCGGTGATTGAAATCGACTTGAAGCGAACTGTATCTTCCGCCCGCCGTTGCAGTGCAGTTAAACTGCTGATACTTCTGCTTGTTCTGCTCTCTCTGTTCAAGATGATTTTTAACATCCTGAACGGTTCTCTGCTTCCAGCCGCTTGTGAATGAGCCTAACTTGTGCTTACAGTCGGAGCAAAGCTGACCGTCGGAAAGCTTCTTCTGAGTAAGCATGTTAACTTTTTCACCGCAAATGTCGCAGAATTTTTTATCAAACAATCCCATAAAATGTTCCTCCATTTAAATGTGCTTAATTATTTTTTTCAACCTTAATGCTCTTTAAGATAGCTTCTTCGATGTTTTTCATTTCGGAAGTATCATCGTCATATAATTCTTCAAGTCTGAAGTTAACGACATATGTTTCATCGCCGCAAGGAACATCAAGGAAATATATATGCTGCGTTTTTGAATTTCCGGAATATGTGTTGACCTTTAAAATGCCCTTAAAACCGGCAATTTCGCAAGCATTATACTTTTTATCATCATTCTCTTCACCTTTATTCAGTTTTTCGGCAACCTCAAGGCTTGTTTTACCCATGAGGGAACCGTCTTTAATGATGATATTGAATTTTCTGTCATTTCCCTCGACGGTAATTGTCGAGTTGAAGGAATCGAATTTTCCGTCAGGAACAACAGAGCTTTCAAATTTGGCTTTATCAATTTTAACTGTATTTTCAAGCTTGGGAATTGTAATTTTTACGCTCTTGCCGGTAGTGATAAACTCGTCGGCTGCTGCAGGTGCTGTTGTTGTCGCCGTATCTGTAGGCGCAACTGTTGTTGCCGGAGCTGTCGGGTTGTCTGAAGGGGTATTTCCCCCGTCTTTTCCGCAGGCGCAAAGCCCGAATGTCATAATTACAGCAAGAATTGCAGACATAATTTTTAGCTTTTTCATAATAAATCACCTTTTATTTTTTTGAATTTATCATCAACGGATAATCGCACTCCGGGGGCAGATCTTTTTCAAAGCTCCTCCGAAGGCTGCCGTGTATGACTCGGTAAGTCACATTATAAAGACGTCCGAAAATTTATCCTCTTCCGAGAACTTCCCATTTGTCATTCAACGTATCATAAAAATAAATTAGATTGTCGCATACCCCGTAATAACGTTCTCTGACGAATTGGTCGTCTCTGTCTGTGCCGAGTGCAAAAATCCAGCACGGACGGCCGTCAATTTCACGAATCTGTCCTGTATATTGCACACTCATACCTTTATTTATATAGTATTGAACCTCTTGAGATTCCGAAAGAAGCTCACGGGCAATTTCAACGTTTCTATCCTCGGGTTCGCTATTGTTGACGTAATCTGTGTATACGGAAAAATCATAGAATTTTTCAGCGACAAGATGTCCGTCCATTCCGGACAGCATCGGGAATACCGAAAAAGAGTCGTTCCCTTTTTTAAAATTCAGCGATACATTTGAGTGTATTTCACTTTCATTGCAGCGCAGTAAAAAATAATCAATTCCGTTTCCGCTGTAATTATAGAGCGCATTATCGGTCTTTACGGAATATTCTCCGTTATCTGTTATTTCCGCCCGATAAACGGCTGCACTGTATTTACTATCGGCAATAACCACCGCATAAAGCTCAGCACCGCCCGCATTAACAAGGGGTGAATCGCAGAGAAAATCATATTTATCCGCATACCGGCTCTTCTTTACAAAATTGAGAACATCTTTTTCATTCGCCTCATGGCCGACATAACCGATATAGGCAATTCCGACCGCTTCTTTGTTGTCGAGAATTGTTTTTTGAAGCTTTGATAAATCAGTGTCGTTTTGTACGGTCGTCGCAGGTGAAAAATCGGTTGTCTGTTTTTCGGTCAAATCAGGGTTATCGGTCGGTTTTGCCCCGCATCCGGAAACCGAGGCAAGCATAATTAAAGCCATAAGCAAGGTTAGAATATATTTATTTAATTTCATTAATGTCATCCGCCTTTCTTTAAGCCTGCAAAATTTTTATAGTTTTGTTTATATACTGTCGATAACCGAAGCAAAGTAGTTTTCGGAAACCGAACCGAAAAGAAAAGCGTCGATAAAACCGTCACGCTTTGCTTGCCGAACATTTTCCGAAAGCCCTATGTCATTCTCATCATTTACGAAAAAAATAATGCGGCATCCCGGAGTGCTTTTCCTGACCTTTTGGGTTATTTCCATCCGTTCCGGGAACATCCATGGAGAGTAAGCTTTCACCTCCATTAAAAGCACATCGGAATTATGCAGCTTGCACCATTCGGCAGTTGAATCGGGAGATTCGGAAACAATGACCTGGCAGTCTTCCAATTCCTGCATAAGCATTCTTTCCATATTGTGTGCATGAAGGGTGCTTTGAATATCCAATACAATTTTTCTCATTCCCACCACCGCCTTGTTATTCATTTTCTTTTCCACTTATAATTGTACTTGTTTTTTTCCGTTTGTCACTGGCATTTGTGCCAGTAAACGTACAGGAAATAATTATTTTTCAAAATAATTTGTCAAACAGCACAAAAAAATCCTCGGCTTTTAAAACCGAGGATATAAGTTTTTATATTATTCATCTTTTAATGTTGTCACCATCAGCTTGTTTTCTATAGCAGTGGCAACCAGCGCTTCACGGCTTTCAAAGTCACCTTTTTCCACCATGTCGTCCAGATTCCATCGCACGCCGTTTTTGGATATCCCGATTTTATCGGCGATTTCCTGATATGTCAGTCCGCGAATATACAAACGCAATATGTCAAGCTGACGTGGTGAAAAGTCTTTTGACATGGCTTTTTCCATTTCGACCGACGGAGATGAGGAAGGGAAAACCTTCTCTCCGTCAAGGGTTCTTTTTATAACATTCAAAAGCTCTTCCGTTCCGTGATCCTTATACCACAGGCTGTCGGCGGCACCGTTTTTCGCTTTTGAAAGGACCTCCGGATCGACCAATGATGTGACGGCCACTATTTTTATATCAGGAAACACCTTCTTGATTCGTTCTGCGGCGGCGAGGCCGGAGTGCTTGTGCTGAGTTTGTATATCCATAAGAATAAGCTGTATCGATCCGTTGCAGTTTTTCTCCGCCTCAAAAGCGTCACGATATACGCCGACAAGGCGAAAAACATCATTTGATTTCAGCCGCTCGGCAAAATGCTTTTGAATATATAAATCATCTTCGACCAGTATTGTATTTATCATATGTTGTTCTCCTTTTCCGGAAGAGTAAGCAGTAATGCGAAGCGTGGCTTGTATGCCGTGTGCATTTCACCGCCGGCGGATTCTATGCTGCGGCGAAGCGACGACAGTCCGCTTCCCTCCCTGATAGGTTCTGACGGGGCAGTGCCGTTGTTTGTTATCGTAATATCGAACAAATCATTTCGCTCAATTATGCAGATATATACTTCATTGCCTTTGGCATGCCTGATACAATTTGTTACGCATTCTTTCGCCGCAGCAACAGTGAGCTCTTCGACAAGAGAATCTGCGGGAAGGTATCCGTTTGCCGTTACCGTTACGCCGAGTAACTTCGCCGTCTGAATAACTTCGTCTATTGTTCCGCCGGCTGTTACTCTATCGCTTGTCAACACAGCGGTGGCTTCCTGTAAAGCTTCAAGCTTTTTATCGGTGTTTTCATCACTTTCAATTATGTCACGAATCGTCAGCAAACTTCTTCCGATTGTGTCATGGATATGTATTTTCAGGTCAAGACTTTCTTTTTCTTTTATATCGTCGGCCATTCGTTCATACATTTTTTGAAGCTTGCGGTTTACCTCTTTCAGCTCATCGTTAATAACGGCTTGACTGACGTTGCCGTTATAAAGCTCCGTGACATTATGTGCTGTCATTTGAAGCCAGTTGTCATCATTGTCAACGGTGATGTGCTGTTTTCGGAATTGCCAAACTGTTTTATCGGGCAGAATGTAACAATCGCCGTTAACGGTAATGCTTTTATCGGGGTGCTCCAGTGCTTTTTCAAGATCTTCGGTGATTTGAAGCTCATGGCCGCTCAGTGCAAACGACAGACGGCGCATTCGGTCATTGCAAAGAATAATACGTCCGTTCGGGTCGGCATAGCATAAACCCATGGGCAGCTTGTCGGTAGCGTCTTTAACGGAAAACGGCGAGAGCATATTTTTTCGACGGCGGTACTCTCTCGGCAGAGCGAAGGCGAAATGAACAATAACGAGTAAAATAACCGCAATGAAAATCTGCCAAGGAGCATCTAATAAGAACGCATCCTTGCCTTTGTAAGGATCTCCCTGAGTTACCGAGACCAAAAGTGTAAGCAAAAATACAAAAATCACGAGACTCGGTAAATTGACAAGTGATTTGGAGCGGTGAGAGATTTGATATATAAAAAGTCCCAATTCAAGCACGGCTTCCAAAAAAAGCAAAAGCGGTATTAAGGTCTGCAAAAAGACCGGAAGCGAAGAAAAGGTGCTCATACGGCGGCACCTCCTTCAAGAAGGAATACAAGCTGCTGATATTCTTCGTCATCGTCCGTTTCATACCGTACGTTATCCTTGCACGCAAGTAAGGACAGGTCGGCTTTGCAGCATATATTTATCGATAAACGGAGTCCTTCAACATCGGCAAGGCTTACTTGTATGCCGGATATATTTTCAAGGTCCGACTCAATCACCTGTTCGTAAAAATCAAATATCGCCGCAGCCGATTTTCCCGGGATCATGGAAAGCTCGCTGTCGGCATAGAACGTGCTGCGCACGTTTAACAGCTTCAATGTTTGAAGCGACTCGGTGAAGGCTCTTGTCAGTTCGGTTATTGCTACCTTATAGTCACGGTCGGTCAACAGTGTTAAATGCTTACGACGTTTGATATAGCTGCAAAGAACTGCAATTTCGGCGAGTAAAGTTTTTGCCCTTGCCGGATCTGTTTTATTAATTTTTTGATATTCCTTTGTGAGCACCGAGATCTTGTTGATTTGAGTTTGAGTTGCGCAGCGAAGCAAATCATACAAACGGTTTTGCTCCTCGATCTTTTGCCTTTTTGCCTCACGTTTATACTCATAACGCAGCAGATTGTTGCGTTCGTTCAATTCCTCGGCAAGGCTTTCGGATTCCTCTTTGACCGCAAGCAATGCAGACATATCCTCTGTCCAAACGGCATATCCTCCGTTCACGGGAATGGAATGAACCGTCAAGCCGTTTTCAATCGTCAGAGGACTGTACTCTGCCTTCATCATATCTATTCTCGGAATCCGACGTGCGTTCAGTGCGGCATATCGAACATTGAAATCCTTATCGGTTATCACCGCAGATGTGCCGATTGAGGACGAGAACAAGTCAAAATGGCGGCTGTTTGAGTGGATAAAGCCGCAGGTGATGCAACCTTCAAAGCAGAGCATATACATAAGGCTTTGAAAGGCTGTTACATCACCGAAAAACAATTTAAACCAGTGCACATCCATATAATTAAGGCCAAGATAGACAAGTGACACAACCATCGGTATTACCGTCCAAAGTTGACGTCTGCCGTTTTTCAGTCTGCATTTTATAATCATAACAACGAGTGCCGATATCATGCAAAAGATCTGCCAGCCGATCACAATAAAACTGCCGATACCGTATCCGTTTGATTTATCGGACCACTCCCCCGCATCATCGGGAAAAGTGAAAACAAACTGATGCAGGTCGTTTGTAAGCACCAAGAGAAGCAATACTCCCGAGATTATCCACAGTGCACAAGTTGCTTTCGGCAGACGGTAATCATCAGGCTTTCCGAGAGACATGGCAATGAGCAGAGCAAGTATCGGAATAAAAAGCATGGGTAAATAGTAAAGATACCATAGATATCTTATAGCGGTCGGCTGCCAAAAAATAAAATATTTTGTGCAGCGGAAAGTGAACCACAGAATAAGGAGTACGGATACGCCCGTCAAATATTGCGCAACCTGTTTTTGAACAATACGGCGGCGTATGGAAATACCCCACGCAATAAAAAGACCGATATAAATAAAGCTGCGCAGATAAGGGAACAGAACAAAATAATAATTACCGTTTCCGATGAGACGAAAAGTATAGGCAACTGCAACCGCAAGCATGACAATTCCGACTATCGTCAAATTCTTCTTTTTCCTTTCAGTCATACGGCATACCTCATTTTTTACGGAGACATTTACAAAATTATTATAGCATAATGCACGGCTGATTTCAACCGGTACGAACGAACAGACGTTTAACGGATTTTACAAAATACAAATTTGAATTTTGTCATGCCCCATTTTTTCGCAAAGTTTGTGAAAATCGGCAGTGATATTGTTTCACAAATTTATATGAATTCAATTCTCGTTTTTGTTTCATTAAATAATTCTTTGCAAAATTATCTTTTCAGCATTTTTTCTCTCTGCTTATAGTCCGGCAAATATTTTGCTATCAAATCATAGAACGCTCGGCTGTGGTCATGGTGGACGGTGTGTGCCAACTCATGAACAACAACATATTCAATCGCTTCAATCGGATATTGCATAAGAATATATGAATAGCAAATATTATTCTTTCCGCTGCATGAGCCGAAACGCTTCTGTGCAGATGTGATTTTTACCGTTCCGTAGTTTACGCCCATAGTTGCGGCATATTTTTCCGTCAATGCAGGCAGTAATGCCCTCGCCTGCTTTTTATAAGCGGTTATCTCTTCTTCCGAAAGCTCAGGGTGATTCTTTTTTCTTACAATGCTTTCGGCTGTTTTCTTCTCAATCCATTCGCTGTGCTCTTCAATGAGCTTTTTTATTTTACGTTCGGAGAAACGCATCGGCGCGCGGACAATCAGCTCACCGTTTGCGTTGATTTGCAAGGCAATCGTCTTGCGCTTTGACCTGATAAGCGTGTATTCCATCAAATCACCTCGGAAATATTTTATCACAAGATAAGTCATTGTCAATCAATGAATTGCTTTTTTCAACAGCCTGTGATACAATGCTAAGAGTTAGGAGTGAAGAAATGATTACAGAAAAGCTTTATGATAAAGACAGCCACATAAAAGCATTCACCGCAAAGGTCATTGACTGCCGCAAAAGTGAAAACGGATTTGAAATTATTCTTGATAAAACCGCTTTCTTTCCCGAGGGCGGCGGCCAGTATGCCGATACTGGCAAAATCGGTGAAGCAACAGTTACCGATGTGCAAATTATCAATAACGAAATTGTGCATTATACCGATAAGCCGTTAAACACAAGCGATGAAATCAGTTGTGAAATCGACTGGGAGCAGCGTTTTCGCCGTATGCAGAACCATTCCGGCGAGCATATTGTTTCGGGAATCGTGCATACACTTTACGGCTACGAAAATGTCGGCTTTCATCTCGGCGATGACGTAACAATTGATTTTGACGGCGAACTGACAAGGGAACAACTTCTCGACGTTGAAAAAAGAGCAAACGAAGCGATTTATAAAAATGTTAATTTTACCTGCGAATATCCCGATGAAGAAGCGTTAAAAAATCTCAACTATCGAAGTAAGCTTGAACTGACCGAAAACGTCAGAATCGTTACTGTCGAGGGCTACGATGTATGTGCCTGCTGTGCACCTCATGTTTATTCCGCCGGCGAAATCGGCATAATAAAGATACTTGACTTTGCCCGCCACAGGGGCGGAATCCGTGTTCATCTTCTCTGCGGCAAGGATGCACTCGAAGATTATGAAACAAAATACGATAATCTGCGTTCGGTCGCAACCGCTCTTTGCACCAAGCAAAATGAAACCGCACCGTCATTTGAAAAATTTAACGAAGAGCACGGCGCATTAAAAGCCGAGCTTGCCGCATTAAAAAGAGAGCTTGCACAGCGAAAAGCTTCGGCAATAGAGAATACAGACGAATGTATTTTGATATTTGAAGCCGACACAGATATGAATGACCTGCGAAAGCTCGTACTGAACGGAGCAGAAAAAACAACTAAGCTCTGCGCCGGTTTTTCGGGCAGCGACAGCAGCGGCTATCGTTTCGCCATAGCATCAAAAAGCATTGACCTGCGAGAAAAGTCAAAGATAATCATCTCGGCATTGAACGGTCGCGGCGGCGGTTCTTCGGAGCTTTTACAGGGTAATTCCGAGTCGGCAAAAAATGAAATCGAAAAATTCTTCAAAGAAAATTTTTGACAGGAGGATTATATGAATATATGCGTTTACGGTGCTTCAAGCACAACGATTGACAAATCCTATATCGACGCCGGAGAACGGCTCGGCGAGGAAATGGCAAAAAGAAATATCGGCCTTGTTTTCGGCGGCGGTGCAAACGGACTTATGGGTGCAGCTGCCAGAGGAGAGCATTGCTATGGCGGAAGAATAATAGGAATCGCTCCCGAATTTTTTAATGTGGACGGTATTCTCTATGAGCATTGCACGGAATTTATTTATCCCGAAAACATGCGCGAGAGAAAGATGAAAATGGAAGAGCTTTCCGACGCTTTTATCATCACACCCGGCGGAATAGGAACATTTGACGAATTCTTTGAAATACTCACTCTTAAACAGCTTAACCGCCACAACAAACCGATTGCAATACTCAACACGAACGGCTATTATAATAGTCTGCAAAAATTTATTCAAAACGGAATCGACAATAATTTCATGAATGAGGAGTGTAAAAAGCTTTATTTTATCTCCGACTCCCCTGCCGAACTGCTTGATTACATTGAAAACTACAAGCCGTCGGAAACACCGATTTCGAGATTCAAGGACATTAACATGAAATAAAAATTAAGGGGCTGTTTTTTGAAGCCTTTGGAGTGGAGCGTAGCGGAACGAAAAAGGCTTCAAAAAACGGCGCCGGCTCAAGTTGCGGCTCTTCTTCAAATTTTGTGTAAACACACCGGAATGGTATAAAAAGCGAAGTAATAGCGGGGCGTGTGAGCCGTGGAGGGGCTTACACGTCCTGATTGCATAGCAGCGGAAAATTCGGGGCATGTCAAGGGCGGCTGCCTTAGCAGCCGTTCATTTTACCCTTGATATGAGCCGGAGTTTCTGCTATTCGGGCAGCCTGTCGGCATAGAAAAAGGACAGTCGATTTTCTCGGCTGTCCCTTGTGCGTAGGGGGGATTTCTTTAATGTTTCATTTAAAGGATACTTCACTATTATTTAATAATCGTATTTATAGCGGACTGCACCGCTTTATATCTCCCCTCATTTGAGTGTGCCGCTAAACAGGTAATTAAATATGCTTTTCCATCTTTTTCATACAGAACAACAATGTTATAGGAAGATGCCATTGTTCCTGTTTTCATTCCTTTAACATTTGCATTATAGTACGGTGAATTTTCATCTAAAAATTCATTTGTATTTTTCCATGTAAATTCACCTTGCGGAGTTTGAATTGAAAATTCGCTTTTTCCAATACATTCTTTAACAAAATCGTAGTTAAGGAGCTTCAACGCTACGCGGTTAATGTCATCTAAATGAGAGTCAGCTTGCATAGACGCGCCACTTGGGTCATTATATAAATTTGTTTTGGAATAGCCTGCTTCGATTAAATACTCACTAAGTTCTGTCATGAAATAATCTATATATTCCGTTGCTGTATAACCTTCGCCTAATTCGTTTTTAGCGATATGATATGCCAACGCATAGGCTGCGTCATTTCCGGAAGGAACAAGCATAGCCTCCATGATTTGTTTAACTGTGTATTCCCCAGCATACAGATTTGCTAAAGATGAACCCGCCGGAACAAGTTCTAATACCTCTTGATTTACTTCAACAATATCTTCCAAATCTACTTTTCCCAAAGCATAATCAATGGCAAATAGTTTTGCCAAACTTGCGACAGTGGGCAACTGGCTATCGCCCTCGTAAAATAAATATTCCTCCTGTTCAATATCATAAACAGAAAATGAAAGAGCGTCCTGCGGAATGTTAAGCTCGTTCGTACTTAGTTGAAAATCAATTTTTTTATAGATGTCCTTTAAGAAATCAAAACGATAAATCCCTGTTTTGTGTAGCCCAATTACTGCAACAAATGCTATAAACAACACTGTTACAAAAGCTATTATTATCTTTTTACATTTTCTATGCTTCTTCATATTTTTTCTCCCACGAATTTATATCTGCCATTCTGTGCCTTTGAGAATAGCATAGCACAAGAACATGAAAAAATCAACATTATTTCAACAAGTTTGTAGTTCTGTTTTTATTGTCGCTCTGCTCTTTCTTTTTCCCCCGGTAGAACCGGGGGTTTATTTCCGCGCATAAATGCACCAGAAAAATCCGGGTTTACAGTTTAACTGCAACCCGGATTTATTATTAGATTTTCTCATCAATGAGCGGTGAGGGAGGCTGTGTCTTCTCTGTTCCAGCCTGCTTCGAACTTGCCCATGACTGTGTACTTCTGTCCCGAGTAGATCCTTGCGTCTACAAGCCAGATCTCATGGTCGAGCGTTCTTGCCGTATCGTTGACTTCGTTGCCGTCCTCATCATACGTCTTTCTGCTCTTTACAGAGTCATGATATCTTGTGTACGTTCTCGTCATTCCGTCCTCGCTGATGAACTGTATCTTCGTCGCTCTGCCCTCGATCGTAATCTTGTACAATCCGCTCTCGGCGTCATATTCCGCGCTCCTGATAAGTCCGCTGTCGAGTATCTTCTCCGTGAACGTCAGCTTGCCCTTGCTGTTCTCCGCTATCCACTCGTAGCCTACCTTTACACTGATGCTGTACTCATACTCTCCTGCCGGCTTGCTCTTTGTCATCGACCACGTCTTTGTTCCGTCGTCGTTCTTCTCGCTTGCCGCTACGGTTATCGTATTTCCGTCAGTGTCGGTGAATCTTACCTTTCCGACTTCTCCTGTCGTTACCACTCTGAGCTCGGCTGCTTCTCCCTCTTCCGCTTCTCCGTCGTATACCTTTACGATATACTTGTCGTTTTCCACGTTATCATAGAGGTTGATTTCCATGCCGTTCAATGTGAACGTATATACTCCGCTCTCGTGTGCCGTATCCTCGACATTAAGCGTGATTATTCCGTTCTCATCGCTCTTGAGTGCTGCCGTCGAAGCATTCGTCGCCTTATCCTTCATTGAAAGAGTATAGCTCCTGTTTGCTTCGCCCGTCTTGATTCTTATCACATTGCCTGTTGTCTTGTAGACATTGTTCTCGAATGTTGAGTTCTCGTCCGTAAGGATTTCTACATTTGCCGCATTCAGGCTCAGCGTTGCTATTCCGCTTCCGCCGTCCTCAAGGATTGTGTAGCTGCCGTCCGCTGACGCTGTTGCCACGCTTACCGCCTTGATATCCTGGTTGCCCACATAGAATACCTTATCCGCTACGTTACCCCATCTGTCTACAAGATGTACATATGTGTAGCTCTGTGACTTCGGATAATAGTTGAAGCTCCAGTTGTTGCCCCAAGGCAGATATCCGACTCCCTTTCCGTCGTTTCTGATTATCTTCTGTCCGTTTGATGCTACTTCCTGATACTTTGTTCCTTGGAAATTGCAGCTTACTGCATTATCATAGTTTGCGGAATTCTTAAACAATGCAATGATCTCATTTACATCCGTTGTATTGATTTTTCCGTTCGCTATATCCAATGCTCCGAGTTCATAGGTGAATGTGAACGAGCCTCTGCCGGTCTGATTATATGTGCCGTCGTTTACCGTGTATTCCGTGTCTCCGGTCTTTGGAAGTTCCCAGTTGCTTGCTCCGCCGGACTGTCTGAACAGATGATACTGGTTGAGCCACTTATCGTTCTCTACCTGATCGCCCGTTACGTCAAGCTTTTTATAGCCCGTTACATTGCCGTTTTCATCCTTTATTTCCTCGGCTACATGATAGTCAACAACAATTTTTATTGTATTCTCATTTGTTGTGTATTTTCTGTTATCGACAGTATCCGGTTTTTTAGGATCAATCAGGGAATACCTTGCGGAACTTGAATAACTTGTATCACCAGAAAGCTTTGCTTGGTTTGCTACATTTGCCTTTAATGCGTCATCCGTTGCGGCGAACTCGTATGTTACCGTTCCGTTGGAATTTCCAACAAACTCAGGTGTAAGCTTGATTACCTGCTTCTGCTGATAGTAACTTAGATTTGAGCCTATTGATGCATTTTTGTTGTTAAGCTCTATCTTGTTATTGATATAATTATCATAGCTTGTATCGCCTGTTACATGTATGTTGGCCATTGAATATGAAGCTGTAACACCCTCTTTTGATTCGAGTGATTTCTCCGCTTTCAATACCTTCGCCTTTGTCGGGTAGCATACTCTCGAATTGCCTGCGATATCGTTTACCGTTACCAATATTACAGGATTCTTTGTGTTAACATAGCAATAATATGTTGCTCCCTTCTTGGTATGAACATAGTTTACTGCCGTTACTCCTGCCATTGCTTTAAGGCTTGCGTTATTGGAATTATTAATCGAAGCTACAGATTCATATACCTCAAACGCCGGTTTGCTTTCCTTTACAGTCGACTTCTGATTCTTGAACAAATCTGCTATCTTTGCTACATATTCGTTCATTATCGTCTGGTACGACTTGCCGTTGAGCTTTTCGGTTATCTTTCTGCCTTCCTTATCCAGGTTTGCTCCGGCTGTAAGTGTATTAAGCACTTCATTCAAAACATCCTTTGAATAATGGTTAAGGTTCATTTCCGAAAGCTTATGACCTGTTGCCGTGTCGTCTATTCGGAAGTTGTTCAGATAATCCGAAATAACGGTTCTTTCTTTCAAGGTTATACCTGCAAGTGCATCTACCGCAGCCTGGAAGGATTTCTGCGTTTCCTTGATCTGCTCGCCGTAGGCAATCAGATCTTCTCCGGTCTTCGATACCGCTTCTTCCTGAAGCTTTTTGAGCGCATTCATTGTTTCATCGTAGGCATTCTTTGCATTGACATACTCGGTGTACTGACCGTTGCTGTTGTCAAACTTCTGAACGGTTGTTACAATCTGCTTGTTGTCTTTGTCAACACCGATTACAACATCAATTGTTGCGTCTACATAATCCTCATTGCCATAGTTTTCTTGAGCTTTGCTAATATCTACCCACTGTGCAACAAGCTTTACGTTACCGAAATTGCCTGTGCCTACCTTGGCTCCTGCAACATAGAGGGTGCCCGATGTCCAACTTGTCTCTGCGGCTACCTCCGTCACCTTCCAGCCTACGAACACATGATCTTTATATGTCGGTGCGTTCTCAATCGTTATTGCCGACGTTATAGTATAATTTATACTCTTGTCTGCCGTTCCGCTTCCATTGTATGAATACGTTATTGTATACTTATTTTCTTTCCACTGGGCATACAACGTATCGGTCTGATTCTTATTCGTGAACTTGCCTCCGGCTGCGTGGCTTTCTCCGCTTCCGTTTGGCTCTGTGTTCCAAGATGCGAATGTATAGCCCGATCTTGTCGGTACCGTTGACGGGATAGCGTGCGTTACGTTTGTCGCCTTATCGAGTGAAGTGAATGAGTTGTAATATGCCGTGCCGTTTGTCGGGCTCGGTATATTCTTTACGGTTTTGTCTCCGGTTGCGTTTGAGTTATACTTCAACGTCTGGGTCTGAGTATAGATTGCGTAATACGCAAACGGTCCGTTATTGACATCGACATTAAGGCTTGTTCCGCCCGCTATCTTTGCTTTTACTACGTCGGCATTTGCGTCCGTCGATGTTGTCCAGCCCTCCTGTTTCCAGCCGCTGATATCTACTCCCTTTTCAAACGCTGTTATCTGCTTCGTCGTCTCTCCGTTCTTAAATGTCAACGGAATTGTGTAAACAGTCGCCTTGTTCTCACCCGAATAGAAGTAGACGTTGACTATTTTGCTCCACTGTGCCGTTACGGTCACATTGCCGTAATTGCCCGCATCGATCTTTGCACCTGTGTAAAGCGTATCCTTTACCCAGCTGCCCTCTGCCTTTGTTACCATCCAGCCGTCAAAGACATACCCTTCTCTCTTCGGCGTCGGAAGATTTATTGCAGACTCTATCGTGAACGTATCCGATGTCGGCGTTACGCTTCCGCCGTTCGGAATATAGGTGATTGTGTACTCTCTTGTCGTCCAATGAGCGTAAATCGTCTTATCTGCGGTGATGGTGTAGCTTGCGCCTGCGTCGCCGATCTTGTTGCCGCCCGTGGCTGCATCATACCAGCCTGCGAAAATATAACCGGATCTCGTCGTCGTCGGAAGCGTTACGGCTACGCCCTGCCACTTTGCATAGAGGTTCGTTGTGCCGCCGTCGGTTGAATAGCCGTTCGGATTCTTTATGTTCTGACCGTCGATGTATTTAACTGTCGGTTCGGTCGTTGCAACGCCCTCTGCCGAGGCTGTCCAGCCTTTGAACGTGAGACCCCTGGTGTCGGAGTTTCTGTCGATTGTTGCAGGTGCTGCCGCCGAATCGTTCTTGTTGTAAGTCAGCGTTCTGCTGTTGACATATTTGTTCGCCGAAAGCTTCTGATAAACGTCATATGTGAACTGCTGGTTCGTCATATTTACGGTTGTATTCGTATTGCCGTTGCCGTTGAACTTAACATAGAACTTGTGCGGTGTCCATACAGTATAAATATTGTATGTTTCGCCGCCGCAATCCTTATACATCTGACTTACGGTCGAAGCCGAAAGTGCCTGTCCTTTATCGTAGGCCTTTGTTCCGCCCGAGGTCTTTGACCAGCCGCTGAACGTGTAACCCGTCAAGGTCGGTACGGTTGAGCTGATTGAAGAAGCCACGCCGAACTTAAGCTCCTGAGGATTCGGTGTCGGGAGATTGCCGACCGTGCCTGAGGTTACCGCTCCTGCACTGTCGTTCGGTCTGAAAGCATTGTATTTGAGATTGAAGGTCTTGGGCGTCCAGCGTGAATAGAGCTTCGTTGTTGCGGTAATTGCAGCATTGCCCACCGCATTTCCGTTGGCATCGGTTATCTGCGTGCCTGCGGCATTCCACCAGCCGAGGAACGTGAAGCCCTCACGGGTCGGCACATAAACATCGGTTATCTGCGAGCCGTGTTCAAGATCCTGATAATGAGCTGTAAGCTTCTCATTTCTTGAGCTAAGGTCATTGACATAAACCGCCGTTGCACTTGCCGAACCTGTTACCTTGCTGACCCAGCCGAGGTATGTGCTTGAATCGGTTACATACGCTCCGTCGGAGAATATCTCTGTTCTTTGGAGCGAGATATTACCCAAGGTCAGAGTGCCGGGAACGGTTGAGCCGTCAACACTGTTTTCGCTGAACCTTATCTGGTAATAGTTATTTGCCGGAACAGTGAATTGCATTGCAACCGTACCCGAGCCTGCCGGGACCTGGATATAAGCCGATACGGGGGGTGAAGTATAACTCGTTGAGATTGCGTTCGGGTAGAAGAAGATAAACGGAGCTATCTGCATAGTCGTCGTTGCCTGATAGTCCATCAAAAGAGTGTACTTCTTGCCTGCTTCAAGCGTTGAACGGTAGCTTGACAAATTATCATAAGTATTTGTGTAGCAATCCGTTCCGGTCGGCTTGAGAGTAATCGCTCTTGCGTCCGAGTCAAATGATGATGTGCCGCTAACCGTATTCATACCGTTTGAAGAAAGAACGATATTTCCGTCCGGGTCTTTGAGAACAACATTTTTGAGATCCAAATCCGCACGGAAACGGTTTGCTCCGTCTTCGTTGCAGAAATAGAAAATCATGTTAAAGAAATACTGTGTTCCTGCCGTAAACGAGCGTCTCAGCTCAACGGACTCATAGCCGTTGGACGGCTTTTTATTCTCGGTATAGCCTGTATTAACTCCGCCATTGTACCAATAGCCGTCATTCGTGCTGAAGCCGAGAACCACGGAATCGTAACCAGAATTGCCATGCTCTTCATTGAACTGCGAATAATAGTCGTTGATTCTGTACTCATAGCTGAGGGTATATTCGCCGGTTTTGGATGCGGTATAGGTGTTTGACTTAAAGGTATCAAAAACCTCGCCGTTGCCGTTAATTGATGATCTGTCATACTTAACATTGAGTGCGGTATCGCCCTCAACATCCTTTGCTATTGAGTATGTATAAGGCTTGGTCTGATCCGATAACGGATTTGTCATCGCCTGACCCTTGCACGCTTTATACGAGTTCATCAGGATATCAAAGCTGTTGTTATTGCTTGCCTTTGAAACAAAGCTGTCAAAATCGAACTCGTTATCGAGCAGAAGTGCTTTTTCCGTCAGCGCCCAGTGAGCATAAACAGTCATGTCGCTGCTGCCCATTACGGATGAAGCCGTTACACGGTCGCCGCCGTCCGGAGCTGTGAACCAGCCGAGGAAACGGTAGTTGTCACGAACAGGCACAGGCATTGTGCCGATGCTGCGACCGTAGAACTGTTGAATTGCATTCGGAGAATAGGTTTGATTTGCCGAACCGCTCTCAACAAGCTCAATCTTAACCTTATAGTTATTGTATCTGACCGTGCCGTAGCTCGGGCTGTAGGTAAACACCTGAACAAATTCCGCATTTGCCGCCTGGTACGCATCGGGAGCAAGCGTCCTTGACGTTGTTGCCTGGTTTGCGGTTTGGTCGAAAACAAATCTGTCGCTGTAGTTTTCACCGCTTGCCTTGTAGCATCTGTTACCGTTCTTGTCGCAGATATCAAGTGTCAATGTAAGCGTGCCACCGTCAAGTGTCTTTGAGCCGCTGACATAAACAACTCTGTATGTAAAATTGGTATTTGCCTTGAGCTTGCCTGCAATCGGGAATCTGAAATATTCCGCACCCGTCGTCGGTGTTCCGTTGAACGTAAACGTGCTGTCTGTTTGGTCGAACGTTGCCGTTACTCCGTTGCCGGGGCTTGAAGTAAATGTCGGAGAATAGAAATTATTTCCCGATTTATATGTTGTAGGCTGAGTGAGAAGGTTAACTCCGCTTGATCCGTCATTCGGGTCAAAATATATCTTGTTTTGATCAATGAAGTAGAAATTAACCATCGTCAGCGAAGTATCGTCGACTGCGGCTACCCACTCATAAGCAGTTGTATCTCCGTCAAACCTCGGAACGGTGATTGTTTCTGCTCCGTCGGTGAATACGGGAACTCCTCCCTGAAGCTCCATCTTTTGACGGGTGGTATTTGAAGACGTGAAAAATGCCGGAAGAGAAGCAAGCGTTTTGCCGTAATAATCCGAAGGAGCTATTGACTCGTTCGTCAACGCACACTTGCCGACATATGTATATCCCTCGTATGTATCGGGAGTGAAGTATACATTATCACGGGCGTCGTATGTCATTGAATACTGCTTTCCGCCATCAATCTCAATGATTTTGTAGCTGCCGTTGTCGAGCTTTTCAAGGCCGAGGTTGTATTCACGGGCTGTGCAGTTCGTTTTAAGAGATTTGCCGGCTATCAAATTGTCTATTGCCGAATTCAATTCATTAGCGATTGCGGCAATGGTTTTACTCGAATAAAAGCGTCCGTCAAGCTTAACAAGTTCTTTATAAGCCCTTTCGTAATTGGTGCAAAACGTTGTAAATTCCGTTCCACTATAAAAATAGCTGCTAAATGACGAGCCGTTATAAGTAATTCCGAGGTTTGGGAAATTGTTTTGTGCTCTCATTACCGCTTTACGAAGATCACCCTTATCATTCTGATAAACTTTAATAGGCATAACTCCGGCGTTAGTTATTTTATCGGTGCTCTGAGAGTTAAAGTATGTCGCCTTAACTTTATATACTTTTTCTGAACCGGCAGCCTTCATCAGTTCAATATCGACCGGGCCGTTGTACTTTACGCCTTCTGCCTCATAATCGCCCGGGGAATCAAAGGAGCCCTCATTAGCTATTATTTTTTTATAATTGTAGTACAAAGTCCTTGCACTGCCGAAATTGTTTTTATCTCTTTGATTTTCTGTTTGACTGACCGTTTCTTCCTTATCCGTTGCATCAGCTACATACCATGCACCTTTATCGGAACTTTTATCACTTGTGACAAATAGTCCTGCTGAAAGATTGGGTATATATTTCAGATTTGAATAACGGCTGGTATCAACATAAAGATAGGTTGTCGGAGCCGTCAGCCAAGTATGGTTGGAGTTGGGATTTGTACCGCCCCAAAAGCCTCCGTTGCCCTCAAAGTATTTTAAATATACAAAAGTCTTTCTCGGGAGATATGTGCTCGAACTTGTATTAAACCAATCATTAGGACTATTATTGGAAGCTGATGTACCGAACCAGTCCGGGAACTGGGCGTATAATTTGGTTCCCTTAACGCCAAGCGGTTTACTCGACTTAGCTGTTGACGAAAACGGAACCATACTTCTGTTTCCGCCGGAAACGCTGTTAGGATAACGGTCGCCGCCGGCTGCGTCACTGTGAACACCTGATACCCATGTAATGTTACCTGCATCATGGTTATCACCCGCTTCATTTCGGCTATCCATAGCTGTACCGGAAGGCTGAATATACGGTTTATACACATATGTATAGGCAACTGCCTGCTTTTCATATCCGTCAACCGCATCGGTATATTTAACCGTCCAGCGGATATAGTATCCCGTTGTTGCAGCCGTAAGAGACGGGCTGGTTGATTCTTGAGTAATGGTGGCTTTTTTATATACTCCGTCATCGCTAAAAGTCAGGCTTTTTATCGAGCCGCCCGAAATAACACTGCCGCTTGCGTTTAATGCTGTTGCACTGAGCGAAACATTTTGGGTCGTATCAAGGTTTGCATATGAGAAATACACATAACCGCTTGTATCATAGCTCTGCTTTGTTGTTGCCGCACCTGCGGTTGCTGTATTAACCGTATTCTGGATAAACCACTGAAAATTAGCTGATGATTTTGTGCGAGAAGAATCAATGTTCGGAGCAAGGTAAATTGTCTCGGGAACATAAAAATACAACGGAGCCGACAACGGTGTTGTTGTCTTCATGCTTCCTTTGAGGTTTGTCTGTGCCGTTGAGATTGCAGATGCAGGATTAGTGTAAGAGCCTGCCGCCTCAGTAGGTACGCAAAGCGTCTTGATATATGACTTAACATAGCCCTCAATCGTTGACCAGTTGCTTGCCGATGTGTTGACGCCCGAATTGAGGAACTGGCTGTAATATTTACGAGCCGTAGCTTTGCTGGTGAGGGTTGCATTGAGCCTTACGGTCGAAACACCGGAGCAATACTCATCAAAACCGATAGGCGGATTAAAACGAAGCGAATATTCAAAACGGATATAGGTTGAATAAACATTATTGCTGAAAGAGGCAATGGTGAGTGACGTTCCGCCCGATGTTGTATTTGTAAGATTGTTCTTCGCAGTTGTAATATTACCGTCGAGCTTGTAAAGTCCGCGAACCCATGAACGGTCGTTCTTTTCATTTCCACGGTCAACGTCCGGGCAGTAGATCGTCGGAGCTGTGTTCTGACTGCCGGCATTGTTATCAACGGATTTGTTCTTTCTGAAATAATTTGCGGCATCGGAGGATGTGTAAGAAACATTTCTGATTGAGTTCAGGTAGTTCTGGTTTGCACCGCCGTCGGAATCGAACTCCACAAATCCGGCTCTGAGATTCGGAACCTGTTTGAAATTCTTATATCTCGACGTGTCGATCATGATATCTGCCGCCGCATATCCGTAGCTGTCGCCGTCAGTGCCCGGCTTGCCGCCGAAATAACCTTTGCTGACCTTATCGTCGGTTATCATATCCATGGGTTTGTATGACTGTGAGCTGTCCCACGGAGTATTATAGATTCTCGAACCTTCGCCAAAATAGATTCCGTTGGTTTTATATTTTGCAAATGCGAGAAGCACACCCGAACCGTCCGGATTAAAATAATTATTATCAATCGGCATATCAAGTCCTCTGGGGTAAAGGCTTGCATTGAAATTGACAAGCGGAGCTGTAAGAGTTGAGCCGGTGCTGACCCACTTGGAGCCGACATTGCCGCCCTTTACGGCATCCACACCTGTTATAAACGAATAAGTCGTTGACTCGGCAGGGTTACCGTTTATGCCGCCGTAGGTTCCGTAATAATACTGTCTTGTCGTCATACCTGCCTGAGCGAGCAGCGGGAATTTAATACCCGTATAGGCATAGGTCGTGTACGAACCCGAAGCGGTCGTATACACGATATTCCAGCGGATAATATACTGCTTGTTCTCCTCGAAATTCGCCACGGAAAGACTCTTGATCGTCTTTGTAACGGTTGACGAAGAAGCAGACAGCGACTTGTCCGACGACATGTATGAACCGTCGGTAAAAGCAACATTTGTTACCCTGTTTGCACTTGTTGCATTGAGGTTTGCATCAAGAACGGTTATTGAAACAGTTACACTTCTCGCCGTTGCACAGGAAAAGCTGAACACACCGGTTTCGGAAGTCGGCTCGCTGACCGTGCCGCTCGACGTTGAGTTCAGAAAATATTCCGAGTCCTTTCCGCCTGCCTTGATATAGACAAGCTCCGGCATTAAGATATTGTACTTTGCAAAGGTGCTGGAATCGCTTCCTGCCTCTGTAAGCGCATGGTCGCTCTTGCTGACCAACGCTTCCGATATCACAGAACCGATATCGAAGAAGCAGAAGGTAGTCAAAAGCATAACAAGACAGAGCAGTACGCTTACCGTACTCCTCCCAAGTTTCGAAAGTTTTCTTTTCATGATATTTACCTCCCATGTTCGGAAACACACAAACCCCAATGCACACGGTGCGTTTCCATATTAGATATTTAGAAAAGTTTTACTGTAAGATAAATCAACAATAGCCCACTTTCCCTATACATACATTTCTATATTATCATAATCAAACGCCAATTTCAACTATATTTTTATATTGTATAAAAACTTTTTAGTGCATATATTGCACAAATTTTATCGAATAACGTCATAATTGACACGATTTCGCCGTGATATTACAAGGAAGAATTATAATTAAGTAAATAGTATACAAAATTATTGTCTTTGTCATCGGTATGTTGTGAAAATAATACCACACAGCCGACCGGCACAACATACAAAAAATTTTTCGATAAATGTACGTTTCACCTGTGGCGATGACCGCATCGAACCGAATACAGCAGTCAAGCCGCCCGGTCTGATTCAGGTCGGACGGCTTTGATTTTGTTTTACGGCATGAGTTTTCAGTTTCTTTCTGCGATTTTTTTGAGATTTTCCCAGCTGATTCGTGCCGACTCAAAAACGTCGAGCGGCGTCGAATCCTGTTCGATTATAATATACTCGATTCCCGAATCACGGCACGCTCTGTAGCACTCGTCAAGGTCAAGATTACCCGTGCCGATCTCGGCAAAATCACGGACAAAATTGCCCTCAGCATCCTTAACAATGCGATAATCCTTGAAGTGGCACACGCTGATACGCTTGCCGAGCTTTCTGATATATGACACAGGGTCAACTCCGCCCGTCTGCGCCCAGTGTATGTCGAAAATGAAGCTTATCAGCTCGGGGTCAAGCTCCGTGAGCATCTGATAGCCCGTTTTGCCGTTCGGATATCTCATGAACTCGAAATGGTGATTATGGTATGCAAATTTCATGCCTGCCGCATGGAGCTTCTCGACGGCGGGGGTAAGCTCCTCAACTAACTTCTTGACGCCGTCCTCGCCACGGTACTTTTCTTCGATCCAGCCGATTCCGACATTCTTGCAGCCGAGAGCCTTGTGCTCCTCGATAACCGCATCGGTGTCGTTGACGATTCTGTCGAACGAAAGGTGAGTTAAACAAACCTCCATGCCGTGCTTTTTGCAAAGCTTCGCAACGTCATAGTTATTGAGGAAGCCTATGCCCGATACCTGAACGGTATCAACACCCATATCCTCAAGCTTTGCAAGAACATTGTCGAGATCCTCAAGCGAATCTATTACCGAGTGAAAATTATAAAGAGTAAATCCGAGCTTCACAGTCATTCTCCAATCACAAATTTATTGTCGCCGTAAATAACCGTAACCTTTATCGGCTTATCCGATTTTACCGTTATATTAGGCTTTTCGTTTTCGCCGCTTCTCGCCTCACAGATCAGGTCGGCATATGCGTCTCTGCCGACAGGAATACGCTTGATTCCGTGGCGTTCAAGATTCTTCACATGCCATACGATCTCGCTTTTCTCTGCGTGAACCTGAATTCCGAGAACGTATTCAATGAACACGGTTATCGGAATGATTCCTGCCCAGCCGACGAAATCTCCCTTTGCCGGGTTGCCGGGGTTAGCCGATTCGGGGGCATAGTTTTCAAAGAATGTGCCCGTCTTGCGGTAAACCTCCATCATGTTTTCGTAGTGGTTGAGGGCGATTTCATGAGCGAGCTTTTCCCTGCCGCACTCGGAAAGACCCCTTATCACCATATAGTTTGTCGGTGCCCAAACGCCGCCGTTCCAGTATGCGCCGTCGTCCGAATAATCGGGATGATCCGCCGAAAGTGACGGCACACGGTGCGGACGTTTGAATTCCTTTTCATTCTCAAGGTGAGCTATGAAATCGGCTTTTCTCTCCTCGGGAACGCCGTCGGCGAGCAAGCCCCAGCAGCTTGCAATACTCTTGACCTTGAGCAGCTCACCGTTGCCTCTGCGGTCAAAATAGTATTTATCTTCCTCCGACCACATCTTTTCGTTGATGAATTTCGTCAGGTATTCAGCCTCTTTTTGAAGCTCGTCAACGCCGTCTGTTATGTCAAGCTCCCTTGCCATTTTCAGAAGCTCCTTGCAGCTGAGAAGAGCCTGGAAGTTTGCGTCGATCCAGGACATAAAGCCGTGGTGGAAGGTCTCAACCTGCCAGTCCTCAACTCCGGGAACGGCTTCAAGGTCGGTTCTCGGCTGATTGTCCATGCCGCAGCCCCAGCCGCTCGACCAATAGGAACCGTCCTGCCAGCGATGGTAGTTACGCATCCATCTGTGGTAGCAGAGAAGCGGATAATAAACATCGGCAAGTCGCTTTTTGTCGCCGTAGTTCTGATAATACTGCCACTCGCACCACGCAAGAATCTCGGGACCTGTGCTTACGGGGTCAAGGCGGTGAAATTTCGAATAACCGTTTGTTTCGTGGTACTGTCGGCCGATAAAGCCGTCCGGCTCCTGCTTGCAATAGAAATCGTCGAGCGTGCCTTGGAATTTGAACACGCTGTCGCCGTATTTGCCGAACATCAGCATGAAGCAGCTGTCCCAAAGAAAGATGTCGCCGTTGAATGCGGCGTCAATGTACGGGGAAACAAAGCCGTTCTCCTCGGTCGGCTTGCCGAGATTCGAGAATGCGATTTTCCACGCCTTGTAGTAGGCTTCGATTGAGTCGGCGTGACCGTCCCAAACAGGTTCCGGGAGCTTATCCTTATTGCTCTCAAAGTCGGGCAGATCCGCCATGTTCGGCTTGCGGCCGATGAAGGAATTATGCTTTTCAACGTCCTCAAGCTCAAGATAAGTATCTAAATATTCCGGCATAATATTGTCCTTTCGTTTTGTTGATTCGTTTATTTCTCAACCATTCCCTGCAGCTCGTCCCAGAGGGAATATTTGTCGAGCAATTCATCGTTCTTTAAATTGAGCAGGTCGGTAAATTCGAGCAGCTTTTCGTAATCGGTCTGAATTTCTTCCGTATTCAGCTTTTCCTGAATATCCTCAATCTCTTTTTCAAGCGAGGCAATGTCATTTTCCGTTCTCGTCAGCTGAGTTTTGAGCTTTCGCTGCTGCGAGGCCTGCTCCTTTTTCAGCTTGTAATCATTGACCTTTTCAACCTTTTTCGCCGTGTCCGTATTTACTGCGGCAGGCTGACGAGCCGCCTTTTTTTCAATATAATAGTCGTAATTGCCGAGATATTCGGTAAACCCGTTCTCGTTAAGCTCCAAAATTCGTGAGCTGAGCTTGTTTATAAAATATCGGTCGTGGGAAACTATCAGCATTGTGCCGTCATAGTCGAGCAGGGTGTTTTCAAGCTCCTCACGGGAGAATGCGTCAAGGTGGTTCGTCGGCTCATCCAAAAGCAGAAGATTGTAGCCGCCGAGCATGAGATTGAGCAGTGCGATTCTCGCTCTTTCACCGCCGCTCAGCTCGGAAATCTTCTTAAAAACGTCGTCACCCTTGAAAAGGAACGCCGCCAATGCGCTGCGAACCTGAGTTTGTGTCATTTTCGGATACTTTGACCAAACTTCCTCGATAGCGGTTTTGTTGAGATCAAGCCCTGCCTGAACCTGGTCGAAATAGCCCTTGAAAAGATTTTCGCCGAATATAAATGTACCCTCGTCCGGAGAATACTGCCCCATCAGCGTTTTGAGAAAGGTCGTCTTGCCGCAGCCGTTGTCGCCGAGAATGAACACCCTTTCGCCCCTCGTTATGTGCAGCGAAGCGTTGCGGAACACCGTCTTGCTGCCAAAGCGTTTGGCAAGCCCGTCGGCGATAATAACGTCGTTGCCGCTGACGCATTTCGGCTCAAAGCGGAATCGGATTCGCTCAACCTTGCTGTCGGGAACAACAAGCTGCTCCTTGATTCTGTCAATCTGCTTGAGCTTGCTTTCGGCGGTTTTGATGTTCTTCTCCCTGTTCCACTGCCTCTGCTGAGCCACAACGCCCTCAAGACGCTGTATCTCCTTCATATCCGTTTCGTATTTATCCTCAATCGCCTTTTGCTCGGCCTTCTTTTTTATAAGGAATTCGGAATAATTACCCTTGAAGCAATGCACCTTGCGATTTTCAAGCTCCACGGTCTTGTCCGTTATTTTATCGAGGAAATAACGGTCATGGGATATTACAAATATTGCACCGTTATAATTTTTCAGGAAGTTTTCGAGCCACTCAACCGATTTGATGTCGAGGTGGTTCGTCGGCTCGTCAAGAAGCAGAAGATTGCTCTTTGAAAGCAGGAGCTTAGCCAGCGCAACCTTGGAACGCTGACCGCCCGAGAGCTTATCCGTGGTCAGCTTGAAATCGTCCTCTGTGAATCCGAGGCCGAGGAGCGCACTTCTTGTGCGGCTTCTGAATGTCAGACCGCCCTCGTTATTGAATTCAGTCGTCAGCTCGTCCTGAAGCTGTAAGTCTTTCTCCATGTCGCCGAGGTTATGCTCAAGGCGGTAATTGACCTGATTTATCTCAATTTCAAGGTTCATCAGGTCGTCAAAAACGCTGATAAGCTCATCGTAAAGGGTCATGCCCTTCTTTGAGCAGGTGTGCTGCTCCATGTAGCCGAGCCTTGCGTCCTTGCCGATAACGACCGCACCCTCCGTCGGCTCAAGCTCACCTCTGATGAGCTTCAATATCGTGGTTTTGCCCACGCCGTTTGAGCCGATAAAGCCAACCTTCTCTTTATCGTTTATTTCAAAATTCACATTTCTGAAAAGCTCACGTTCGCCGAATGAGAACGCAAGATTCTGAAAACTCAATACTGTCATAATACACTCCGAAATTTGATACAAACATTTTACAACATCGGTGGAAAGAATACAAGTGCTAAAAAGAAAATAAACGGCCTCTTGCCGCAAAATTGACAAGAGGTCGTGATTAATTCCAATGATTTTCAACTGTAAATATCGTTGCCGTTTTTTTCTTCGTTTATTTCATAGACGGAAAGCCTGTCATTATTGACGAAGGCGGTAAAAATCCTGCCGATCGGCGGAAAATTACCGTCCTTCAACGCTTTTCTGAGCCAAACCTCATTCTTGCCGCAGGCCTTGAGGTTCTCAAACAGAATTTCACCGTCGGAAACCACAACGATCGGAGAAGTCTCCTTTTCGGGATGCATACCCATGTCCTGCGGATTCATCGGCCTTAATGTCGATTTCGGAAGAAAGCTCAGCTGTCCGTTCGGCTCCATGACGACGGTTTGCAAGTCATCAATATTGAAATAGCCGTTGATTCTGCACTGGGTCAGAAATTCGTTCAAATCGAGCTTCGATTTCTTGAAATTCTCACGGTAAAGAGTACCGTTATCCATGAGAATAACCGCCTTGCCTACAAAAAACCTGCGGAATTTGATTGATTTGTTCGCCAAAACAGAAAACAGAACCGCAAAAACGCCGTAAATAACAATGGCTACGGCAGGCTTCCAGCATTCTTCAAGCGGACTGAACGCCATGTCGGCGGCAATCGAGCCGATAGTTATGCCGTTGATGTAGTCAAAAAGGCTGAGTTGAGACACCTGACGCTTACCCATTAATTTCGTCAGGAAAAAGAGCTCAATGATTGAAAGAATCGCAGTTAAGCAAATTTTTAAAATTTCCATAATATCACCTACATTATTATTGACGCTTTAACGAATAATAACCGTGACGGATATATTTTGACATTCTTATTTCTCAACTCGCAAATATCAACATATTGTGTATTTAAAAATTACAATCTGCTTTTTGTACAATATGCTGAAAATAACACAACATTTATTTGACAATAACAAGCAGACCACAAGATGTAGTTGTCGTATCTATGCCGATATGTAATATATTGTGTTTTTTGTGATAAAATTCATTTTTTTATCCTGAATAAAAAAATATTGAACTTTGCCTTATTTAGTGTTATAATCTTAAAGGTTTTATAGTAAATATGGATATTTGCCGTCTTTATGGCATAAATGAGAAAATTATCTTTTTACATATATATATAAATTTTAAGGAGTGTAACGGGTGGATAAGATATATATCAACGGCGGAAAGCCGCTCCACGGCGAAGTTACCGTCAGCGGCGCAAAGAATGCCGCTGTCGCAATTCTTCCGGCAGTTATCCTTGCACAGGATGTGTGCAGGGTCGAGAATATCCCCGACATCAGCGATGTTACGATGATGATAAGAATCCTTCATCAGCTGGGTGCAAAAATCACTAAGGTTGACGCAAACACTTACGATATAGATTCTTCAACAATTAATTCATACGTCGTTTCCCACGACATGACAAAGCATCTCAGGGCTTCATACTACCTCATAGGCTCTTTGCTGGCTCGTTTCGGCAGAGCTAAGGTTGCCATGCCCGGCGGATGCAATTTCGGCGTTCGTCCGATTGACCAGCACATCAAGGGCTTTGAGATCCTCGGCTCGACCGTTTCTCTCAAAGAAAACGCTATGATTGACGTTGAAGCTCCCGACCTCACCGGCGGACTTGTCTATTTCGACGTGGTTTCCGTCGGCGCAACTATCAATCTCATGCTCGCCGCCGTTAAGGCAAAGGGCCTGACGATTATTGAAAATGCCGCCAAGGAGCCGCATATCGTTGACCTTGCAAACTTTTTGAATTCCATGGGAGCAGACGTTCGAGGCGCAGGTACCGATGTTATAAAAATCCGCGGCGTTGAGCATATGCACGGCTGCACATATTCGATAATCCCCGACCAGATCGAGGCCGGCACATTCATGGTTGCCGCAGTCGCAACTCAGGGCAATGTTCTCGTTAAGAACGTTATCCCGAAGCATCTTGAATCAATCACCGCCAAGCTTATTCAGTGCGGTGCAACGGTTGAGGAATACGACGATTCCGTTCGTGTAATCGGAAACGGCAGACCGGGCAAATGCAACATTAAGACCATGCCTCACCCCGGTTTCCCGACGGATATGCAGCCTCAGTTTGCAACAATGCTTTCGATTGCCGACGGTACAAGCATAGTTTCCGAGGGCGTTTGGGACAGCCGTTTCCAGTACGTTGAGCAGCTCGCAAGAATGGGTGCAAATATCTCCGTCAACGGCAAGGCTGCCACTATCGAGGGAGTTGAATACCTCAACGGTTCCCCGGTTAAGGCGGATGACCTCAGAGCCGGTGCGGCAATGCTTATCGCAGGTCTTATCGCAAGGGGTACAACCTCGATTGAAAATATAGTATATATCGACCGCGGCTACGACAACGTTGTAGGCAAATTCCGCAACCTCGGTGCAGATATTGTCCGAGTCAGCGAGGAGGACAAGCCCAAGCCGCTGGAGGATACACAGGTAGGTTAAATTATAAGCTGATTATATGCCCCGAGCAAATCGGGGCAATATTTTTGTTATACAGGAAGGTACATATGGCACGTTTTTGTTCACTCTTTTCTTCAAGCAGCGGTAACTGCACATATATAGGCTCTTCAAGCGGCGGCGTGCTTATTGATGCCGGAGTGAGTGCAAAGCAGATTTCCCTGAAGCTCAGCGGCATAGGCGTCAGCGAAAAGGACATCGGTGCTGTTTTTGTTACCCATGAGCACAGTGACCACGTTAAGGGCTTGCGTGTTTTTGCTTCAAAATACAATATCCCCGTCTATGCAACCGAGGGAACGATTCGTGAGCTTAAAAAAATGGGCATTATAAACGGCAAATTCCCTGTTTTCCCGATTGGCAGCGGCATTGAATGTAACGGTCAGCTTGTTGTTCCGTTCCGTACCTCGCATGACGTTGCCGAAAGCTGCGGCTATTCGGTCACAACGAGCGACGACAGAAAAATATGCGTTGCGACGGATACCGGAATCGTCACCGGCGAGATGAGAGCGGCTCTCACGGGCTGCGACCTTGCGCTTGTTGAGAGCAACCATGATATCGGAATGCTTCGCAACGGCAGCTATCCCTATCTTCTGAAACGCAGAATTCTCTCCGACGTCGGACATCTTTCGAATATCGCATGCGGCGATTTTGTCACCGAGCTTGTAAAAAGCGGCACAACAAGGCTGGTTCTCGGCCATCTGAGCAAGGAAAATAATATTCCGTCGTTGGCATACAGAACGTCAAAATCGGCACTTGACTGCATGGGTGCGACAGAAAACAGGGACTACATACTCAAGGTTGCAGGCTCTGAGGAGCCGGAAATGGCGGTGCTTTGATGTTAGGCGTTACGATAATCTGCGAGGCGAAGCTGAAAGAAAAGTATCTCCGGGACGCATCGGACGAATATGTTAAGCGGCTCGGCACTTATTGCAGGCTGAATATCATCGAGCTTTCGCCGAAAAAGCTCCCCGAAAATCCGTCCGAGAGCGAAATTGCCAATGCTTTGAATGCCGAGGGCAGGGAGATACTTTCTAAGATTCCTAACGGTTCAAAGGTCTTTTCAATGTGCATCGAGGGCAGGCAGCTCAGCTCCGAAAAGCTCGCAAAGGAAATTGACTCCTGCGGCGTGCTCGGCTTCAGCAATGTTGTTTTCATCATCGGCAGCTCATACGGCCTTTCCGATGAGGTGAAAAAGCGTTCGGATTTCGGACTTTCGATGTCAGAGATGACATTTCCGCATCAGTTGGCAAGAATCATGTTGCTTGAACAGATTTACAGAGCCTTTCGCATAAACAGCGGCGGGAAATATCATAAATAAGGCGATTTGCAAAAAAATTTTATTTAAAGTCTTGACAATAGAAAAAAGTCATGTTAAAATTCGTACAAATAAAATATTTAAAGACGATGACGAAGAGGACTTAAAGCGGTAGCTTTTCAGAGAGTCGGCGGCCGGTGAAAGCCGATAAGTGAGTTTTGAGTTTGTAGCTTCTGAGTCGGAGGGAAGAAAGATTTTCAAGTAGAACCCTCTCGTAAGGCTGCGTAAAAGCATAGGACTTGTTGGAGTCCGAAGTGGCGTTCATTGAACGCAATTTGAGTGGTACCGCGGGTAGTAAATCAGTAATTACAACTCGTCTCAAGATTATTTAAAGTAATTTTGAGACGGGTTTTTTCTATATTCAATTAACAATGAAAGGAACGGTCACAAATGAAAGAAATGACAGGCTTGAATTTTAAGATCAACGAGATGGCTCAGCGTATCAAGGAGCTTCGTGAAATCGTGGGCTTTACTCCTGCCGACATGGCGGAAAAAACCGACATGACTATCGAGGACTATATCGCTTGCGAACGTGGCGAAAAGGATCTCACGTTTGCTTTCCTGTACAGATGCGCAATAGCGTTCAACGTTGATGTTAACGATATTATCGAGGGTAAAAGCCCCGTTCTTGCGTCATATACGGTCACAAGAAGCGGCGAGGGTCTTGAAATCGACCACGCTCACGGCATGGAATATTACAACCTTGCGGCGGCGTTCAAGAATAAGATTTGTGAACCTCTTTTCGTTAGGTGCGACCCGAACGAGGGCAGCGACGATATTGCCCTCACAACCCATGCCGGCCAGGAGCTTGACATCGTTGTCAGCGGCACGCTGAGAGTTCAGGTCGGCAACCACGTTGAGATTCTTCACCCCGGCGATACGATTTATTTTGACAGCTCAACGCCCCACGGCATGATTGCCGTTGACAAGGAAGAAACGACCTTCTACGCTCTCGTTTTCAACCCGGCCGGTGAGGTTGTTACGCCGAAGAACACGATTGACGATGAATCACCCAAGCGTTCGGGCACGGGCAAGCGAATTTACCACAACTTCATCCATCCCAAGGAGGACGAAAACGGTAAGGTTCTTTCGCTCTCATACGAGAATGAGGATAAGTTCAACTTTGCATTCGATATCGTTGACGGCCTCGGCAAGAAGCTTCCCGATAAGCTTGCAATGCTTCATATTGACAAGAACAAGAATGAACGTCGCTTCTCATTCAAGGACATGATGGAATATTCCGCTCAGACGGCGAACTACTTCAAATCGCTCGGCATCAAGAAGGGCGACAGGGTTATGATTGTCCTCAAGCGTCATTATCAGTTCTGGTTCTCGATTCTTGCGCTTCACAAGATAGGCGCAATCGCAATCCCGGCGACACACCTGCTCCAGGAGCATGACCTTGACTATCGCTTCAATGCGGCGGGAGTCAGCGCAATTCTCTGCACCTCGGACGACGACACGGCGCATCAGGTTGACCTTGCGGCGAAGAACTCCCCGACGCTCAAAACGAAGATTATCGTCGGCGAGCCGAGAGAGGGCTGGCACGACTTTAACGACGAGGTTAAGCTCTTCAGCAAGGAGTTTGAACGCACCGAGGACAGCGCCTGCGGCAACGACAAGATGCTCATGTTCTTCACCTCCGGCACAACGGGCTATCCGAAAATCGCAACTCATAACTTTAAATATCCGCTCGGCCATTTTGTAACGGCCAACTACTGGCACTGCGTAAATCCCGACGGACTTCATCTGACGATCTCCGACACGGGCTGGGCAAAGGCTCTTTGGGGCAAGCTCTACGGACAGTGGCTTTGCGAGGCAGGCATATTTGTTTACGACTTCGACCGCTTCCACGCTTCCGACATTCTGCCGATGTTCAAGAAGTATAACATCACAACCTTCTGCGCACCGCCGACTATGTACAGAATGATGATCAAAGAGGACCTCACCAAGTATGACCTCAGCTCAATCGAGCATGCTACGATTGCAGGCGAGGCACTCAACCCCGAGGTTTTCCGCCAGCTCAACAAGCTCACCGGTCTCAAGGTTATGGAGGGCTTCGGCCAGAGCGAGACAACTCTCGTTGTCGGCAACCTCTTCGGCTCGGAGCACAAGCTCGGCTCAATGGGCAAGCCTGTTCCGACCTTCGACGTTGACATCGTTGACCCCGACGGAAAGAGCGTCGGCGTAGGTCAGGAGGGTGAAATCGTAATCAAGGCCGAGCGTGACAAGGTTCCCTGCGGACTCTTTATCGGCTACTATGGCGACGAGGAAAAAACCTCCGAATGCTGGCATGACGGACTTTACCACACGGGCGACGTTGCATGGAGAGACGAGGACGGCTTCTACTGGTATGTCGGCCGAATTGACGACGTTATCAAATCCTCCGGCTACCGCATCGGACCGTTTGAGATTGAGAACGTTATCATGGAGCTTCCGTATGTTCTTGAATGCGGTGTTTCCGCCGCTCCCGACGAGGTAAGAGGTCAGGTTGTTAAGGCTTCAATCGTCCTTACAAAGGGCACGGAGCCGACCGAGGAACTCAAAAAAGAGATTCAGACCTACGTTAAGGAGCATACCGCACCTTATAAATACCCGAGAATCGTTGTATTCAAGGATGAGCTTCCCAAGACGACGAGCGGAAAGATAATCAGAAATAAGCTGTAAAAAATTCAAAAGCACGGTACGATACCCATTCGTGCCGTGTTTTATTATCACCCAAAGCTTAACGGCTGTGCCTTGATTGACACAGCCGCTTTTTATTGGAATATAAATTTTATCTTATCCGCTTCGATTTCACGGATTTTCCCGTCCTTTTTATCCGATATCGCCGTACATTCGGTTTCCGGTGTGCGATATTTCAGAATGTAGCTTTCACCGCTCGTTCTTGCCGATTCGGGCACGGTATAGCACACGGTTTTCAGCACCGAATAGAGCCTGATAAACGGACAAAGGCTTTCCGTTCGCTCCGTTGTGCAGTCAATCTCCATGCCGTCATAGCCGAGCCGACAGCCGCTGTCGTCAACGCTGATTTCTATCCCCTTTATCGGCGAGAGCATTTCAACGGCCATCACCCCGGTCTCGGCGTAATTTATCCTCGCCGAATAGTCCGTATCATTGTAGCTTGCACTGACAATTCCGTTCGGCCTTGACGGTGTGACGCTCTCTTTCTTCACTTTTTTGCCGCACGAGGGCAGAAATATCATAATGCATACAAGCAATACAGCAAGGCTTTTCTTCAAATTTATCCCCGATTATTCAAAATTTGAAAGAACCTCCGCTATTTCACCGATCATTTTTGTCGGAGTAACTCCGTGCATGGAGTATTTTTTCTGAACGTTATCTCCGCAAAGTCCGTGCACATACACGCCGGCAATCGTTGCTGACTGCAAGCTCATAGACTGACAAACAAAAGAGGAAATTATACCTGCCAAAACATCACCCGAACCGCCGGTTGCCATTCCTGCATTACCGGTACGGTTTATGTACACGCTTCCCGACGGCCCCGCAACAACGGTATTTGAACCCTTGAGGACGAGTATGCAGCCGTATCGGGTTGCAAAATCCCTTGCAGCCTTGACCCTGTTGCTCTGAATTTCTTCAATGCTCAGGCCTGTAAGTCTCGCCATCTCGCCCGGGTGCGGAGTCAAAATCAGCGGAGCGGAGGTTTCTTTCAATATATTTATATTAAATGAAACCGCATTTATTCCGTCTGCGTCGAGAATGATAGGTTTTTTTACGTTTGCAAGAATTCCGTTGACGAGGTGCACCGTGTCCTCGCAAAGGCCGAGTCCGCAGCCGAGAAGCACCGCCGTTGATTTATCGGCAAGCTCGATAATACGCTGCAAATTATCCGCCTTAAGAAATCCGTCGGCCGTTGAGGGCATCGGATTCATCAGCGGCTCCGTAAGCTTTGACGCAATCGCAGGATACGCCGACTCCGGGAACACACAATCTACTATTCCAACGCCGCTTTCAACCGCCGCATTCGCCGCCATGACCGCTGCGCCCTGCATACTGCGGCTGCCGCAGACGCTCAAAAGTCTGCCGAAACTGCCCTTGTTTGCAACAGGGTCTCTTGGCTTAAAGAATCGCTTTATCTCGTTATGCTCGGCGGAAACAATCACATCCGATCCGACAGCTTCATAGCATTTTTCATCAATACCGATGTCTATAAGCGACACGATTCCGCACTGATCCGAAGCCGGTTTAAGAATATGCACCGGCTTGTAGCAGGTTATCGCAAGAGTGTAGTCCGCCTTGAAGAAGTCGGATTTTATCTCGCCGCTGTTGCCCTCAAGTCCGCTCGGAACGTCGACGGCAAATTTTTTCGCTCTCGACTTTGCTATATCATTGAAGAATTTTGACGTTGTTTCATCGAGCTTACCGTGGAATCCGATTCCGAAAACGCAGTCGACAATCGCCGTTGCACTCATACATGCCGAAACGCAGGCATCGTAATTCTGCGTAAGGTCAGAGACCAGCACGGGCTTATCCTCAAGATAAGCATACATGATTTTGGACTCATATGCAGTGGGATAGCCGTTAGTCAGCACAAGGCGGATTCCGTAGCCCTTGTCGCTGAGATTTTTGGCGATAACAAAACCGTCGCCGCCGTTTTTACCCGAGCCGCAGAGCACAGCGACCGTCTTTGTCGCAGTATTCAAGCCGACGACGGTTGAGTGAATTTTTTCGGCGCAGGCATTGCCGGCATTTTCCATCATCTCGACATACGAAAGTCCGTTGACATCCGCATTTTCCTCGATGACACGCATCTGTTCACAGGTGTAAATGAGCATATTGAGTCTCCTTAAATAGTGTTTGTAAGGTTAAATTTCCAATTAATAAAGAGCGAACAAAAGTCAGTCTCCCCAAGCCATCATTCAGCATTGCAAAGAATTATTACAAATTCTCCACATACCAGTCAATCGCAAGCTTCAATCCGGAATCAAAATCGTAATCCGGGTCATAGCCGAGCATTTCACGAGCCTTGGATATATCGGCGTTGGAATGCTTGATGTCCCCTGCCCTGTCCGGGCCGAAATTCGGCTCAATGTCCTTGCCGAGCGCACGGGTCAGCGAATGATAAATATCAATCAAATATTCACGTCCGCCGTAGGCTATGTTGAATGCATTGCCTGCCGCCTCGTGAGGTGCAAGGCAAGCCTTAAGATTCGCTTCGATAACATTCTCAATATATGTGAAATCTCTCGATTGCATTCCGTCGCCGTTAATTGTCGGCGTTTCGCCGTTCATGAGCATCTTGATAAACTTCGGAATAACCGCCGCATAAGCTCCGTCCGGGTCCTGACGTCTGCCGAAAACGTTGAAATACCTCATTCCGTAGGTGTCAAGACCGTAGAGCCTTGTATAAAGCTTCGCAAATTCCTCGTCAACTCGCTTTGTCAGCGCATAGGGTGAGAGCAAATTGCCCTCCTGTCCCTCTTTTTTCGGAAGAACGGGATGATCGCCGTAAACGGAGGAGCTTGAAGCGTAGACAAATTTTTTAACTCCCTGCTGTCTCGCCGCTTCCATCATATTGAGCGTGCCCATGATGTTATTCTTTTCATAAAAGAGCGGCATTTCAATGCTTCTCGGCACGCTGCCCCACGCCGCCTGATTGAGAACATAATCCACGCCCTCGCAGGCCGCCATGCATGTGTCGAGGTCTTTGATATCGCCCTTTATGAATGTGTAATTCGGATTGTCAAGAAAAAGGTCAACGTTAGCCTGCTTGCCCGTTGAAAGGTCATCGAGACATTTGACCTTGTATCCCATTTTCAGTATCGCTTCGCAAAGATTAGAGCCGATAAAGCCTGCTCCGCCCGTTACGAGAAAAACCGAATCCTTCGGAAATTTTAAATTTGAATATCCCATATTGTCATCCCTTTACAGTCTCCAATAGTTGAAGCCCGCTTTCTCAAATTCATCTTTATCGTAAATTCCTTTAACGTCAAAAAGAATCTTGTTTTCGTTTTTGTCGGAATACATCGCCTTTATATCTTCAACGGAATATTCCTTGAAATCGTCATGATCGACGGCCACGAGAACCGCATCAAAATCTTTAAGCTCGGCTTTTGAAACAAGGTCAATGCCGTATTCCCTCTTCGCCTCCGCCTTGTCCGCCACGGGGTCATATACAGAGGTATGAATCTCATATGAACCAAGCTCGTTCAGAATGTCGATAACCTTTGTGTTTCTTGTGTCGGGGCAGTTGCCCTTAAAGGTAAGACCGAGCACCAGAACGTCAGCGTCCTTGACCTTGACATCGGCATGAATCATCTTCTTGACAAGCTCCTGAGCAACATATGCACCCATGCCGTCGTTTATTCGTCTGCCTGCCAAAATTATCCTCGAGTGATAGCCGATCTGTTCCGCCTTGTATGTCAGATAGTATGGGTCAACGCCTATGCAATGTCCGCCGACGAGGCCCGGTTCAAAGCTCAGGAAATTCCACTTTGTTCCCGCGGCTCTCAGAACAGCCTTTGTGTCAATACCCATTCTGCTGAATATCATTGAAAGCTCATTGACGAAGGCAATATTTATATCACGCTGGCTGTTTTCGATTACCTTGGCCGCCTCCGCAACCTTTATGCTCTCGGCACGGTAAACGCCGGCCTCAATAACAAGGCTGTAAACATCTGCGACCGTTTCAAGGGTTTCGTCGTCCATGCCGCTGACGATTTTCACTATATTCTCAAGCCGATGATTTTTATCGCCGGGATTGATTCTTTCGGGCGAATAACCGATTTTGAAATCAACGCCGCATTTAAGACCCGATTCCTTTTCAAGAATCGGAACGCAGATATCCTCCGTTACACCCGGATAAACCGTGGATTCATATACAACAACAGAGCCTTTTGTGAGGTTGCGACCGAGCACCTTGCTTGCGCCGATAACGGGCGAAAGGTCGGGAACCTTATCGGGACGAACCGGAGTAGGCACGGCCACAATATGAAACCTTGCCTCTCTCAGCCGGATTTCATCGCTCGTGAAATCGACATTGCATTTCTGTATAGCCTCGTCGCCGACCTCCTTTGTCGGGTCCTTGCCGCCGATATAGGTTTGGATTTTCTTATCGTTTATATCAAATCCGATAACATCAACCTTTTTTGAAAAAGCAACGGCAATGGGCAGTCCGACATAGCCGAGACCGACCAGCGAAAGCTTTTCTTCTCTGTTGACAATTTTATTGTATAAATCCATTTTTCAACCCTCCGTGAAAAATTTGACAATCACTGATTATATTTATTTAATTATATCATTTCAAGCTGATTTGTGCAATAAAAAATCGCAGTTTTTGCGGTTTGCGGCGTTGTTTTCGTTGCAAAACAACAGATTTTGTGTTATTATAGGTTACAGAATATAAGCGGAGGCACGAAAATGAGCAATAACATTTCAATCAAGACAAGGGCGATCGGCGGATTTGACAAAAAGCAGGTGGACGAATACCTGAACTCGCTCGCCGAGGAATACGAAAAGTCGGTTTCAAAAGAGAATATTGCCAAGCTTCGTGACGAGATAGCCGAACTGAAAAAATCACTTCGCGAGAAGGATAAAGAGCTTTCCGAATTGAAAGAAAAGCTCGACGGCTTTGATAAGGGCGGCGAGAATAAGCCCGATTTTGACAATCTCAGCAGCTCGGCGAAGAAATTTACCGACGCTCATAACGAGGTGGTTCGCATCGCCGATGAAACCAGCAAGTATATAAACTCAACGGAGCGTAAGCTCCCCTCCCTGCTCAAAAACCTTTCTGCCGTAACCAAGAATATCGACAGTCTCAATGACGAGCTTTCGGAAATCACAAAGCAGCTTGATTCGATTGAGATCACTCCGCCGCTTGAGGTTGAAGCTCAGGCAAACGAACCCGAGGAGTTCAATATTTTCGATCAGGATTTTGACAGTTAAATAACAGCAAAAGAACGGAGCCGTGCAAAATTACACAGCTCCGTATTTTTTATTTCAACCTATCTCAACGAAAAGCCCTCACGCTGAACGGGCAAAACCTCTTTTTCGAGGTTGCCGCCGTTGCTGAGATAAATCCCGTAAAGCTCCTGCTGACGTTCGTCCGAATAGGTATAGCCCCACTGATTTTTTATCTTTGCGAAATCCTCAAAGGTCTCGTCCGGCAGGGTCGTAATCCTGTCAATATCAAGCGGAAGCGGAATACAGACCGTTCCGTCCGAGGTGATGTAATACTTCTCGGCAAGCTCGATAAGCCGCCTGTTCGCCTCCTGCTTTGGATATTCCTCATCAAACATAATTCTTGTAATCGGGAATACGGCGACCTTTGCGCCGATAAGCTCATAGGCGTGCGTCGAAAGCCCCGAATGTCCGTGATGAGCGACCTGAACAACGTCGCATTTCAGCTCATTATTGTAGCGAGCTTCAAGAACCTTGCTTGCAAGAGCCGAACAATCGCCGGGGATAAACACCTTTGTTCCGCCGACGCTCATCATCAAAGCACACGAGGAATCGTTATAATCCGGCATCTTCTCGGGAAAGATATCCTCATGGGTGCAAAGCACATTGAAGCTGAGATTTCTCAGCGTGAAATGCATACCCGAATGGAGCTTATACTGCGGAATCGAAAGTGCGTCAAGCTGTCTGAAAAGCTTCCGGGAAAGAAGCACCTCTTCAACATCCCATTCATTGCCAACGTCATATTTCGGGTCAATGAGATTTGAATAGAAGCCCTCGATAATAACATCGTCGCAGTTATAGCGAAGAAAATCCATCAGCTTTGAGATATGGTCGGAATGTGCGTGAGAAATGAACCAGCCGTTGACAATGATTTTTCTGTCCCTCGGCGTTCTGTCACGCATGAATTTATGGATTCTGTCATTGTCGTTGAACTGGAAATAGTGGCCGCTGTCAACAACAAAGAAGCTGTAATCCGGACACTGAACAAGCAGACACATTCCGCAGTCGATATATGTATGGTCGTTCTCGAATCCGTAGAACACGGTCTCGCAGTCGCCGCCGCACACAGGCTCGCCGTCGTCGGGAACAGGATTCTCCCCTGCCGTTACCCTGAGCGAATTATCGCACGGTGTGTAATATGCCGTGATGTGCAGGCCGTCCTTTTCAAGCAGAGTAAAGCGATTCCCGTCTATCTCGTTCTTCCTGATTATTTTAAAGCCGCTTTCGCTGAGCTTTTCGAGCCAGGAATTGACTTCTTCAATATCCGTCGAGCGATAAATCGCCATTTCGCAATTTTCACGGCAATCGTAAATCGGCTCGTCGGCACACGGTCTGAATTTTAGATTACTTGCAAAAAAATCCATTATTCGGCGTCCTCTTTTTTATACTTCTTTGCGATAACTACCACTGCAACAACGATAATTGCAAGCACGATCAATGCCGCCGCACCGACAACAACAATTTTCTTTTTGTCGGTTGTCTTTGTTCCGTTATTCTCGCCGTTCTTGTCCGATGTAGATTCGGCAACAGGTGTGGTTGACTCTTCGCTGAGCTCGGAGCTTCCTGCCGTTGTGGTAACAGAGGTTGTTTCACCGGCTTTTGATGTGCCGCTTGTCTTGGCAACCGTTGTGCCGGCCTGACCTGCCGCAGCGGAGGTCTTAACTTCCGATGATCCGCCTATCGGGATAATCTTAGCTTCGACCGTAATAACGCTGTCAGGCGTGCTGCCGCTGAGGCCGCAGTTTGTAACAGTGAGCTTAACGTCATCTGACGTCAATTTATCTGCGGATGATTTATTCAGAGTGATAACCCATAAATCCTTGCCATTTACAGCTTTAAACCCTGCTAATGATATATAAGTAAATTTCATTGGATTTATATCCTTGTTAAAACTTGTAATCACTTGGCCATTAAGGTCCTCATAATTATCTTCGGCATAAATCTTAAAGTTTCTGAGACCTGCTCCTGTTGCACACTTTTCAACGCTCAGTCTTTTTGAAAGCTTAACCTCAAAATCGAGGCAGTTAAATGCAGCACCGCCCTCATAGTCGATGGAAACAATCGCTCTTGTGTCGCTCTCGGACACAACGTTAACCGCAAAGGTTGCGCTCTGCGCCGCAAAAGCAGGCAGGCAAAGGCAAAATGCCATCACTGCGGCAATTATAATCGAAACAATTTTTTTCATAAAAACGACCTCCGTTTATAAACCTATTTAAACAATATGTTATATATGTGACATAGGCTTTATTAAGAGTAAGTATAACACAAAACAATGTTTTTTTCAACCGTTGTATCTTTAGTCATTTTGCATAAGCAAAGATTCGTTATTTTGTTAATTATTCAATATTGACTGATTATAATATTTCGCATATGATATTCGGAGGGCAATATTATGAAAAAAGAGAGTAAATTCAAGCTTAACCAAGTCGTTTTGGCGGCACTTTTTGCGGCACTTACGACCGTCCTGACCTATTACGTCAAGATTCCGAGCGTTAACGGATATATGCACATCGGCGATTCGATGATTTATCTCTGTGCCAGCATTCTCCCGACACCGCTTGCCGCTCTTTCGGCAGGTATCGGTGCAGCTCTTTCCGACGCTGTGGGCGGCTACACAATGTACATCATTCCAACCTTTATCATCAAGGCACTTTTGGTTCTCTGCTTTACGCATACGGCCAAGAAGCTTCTTTGCAAGAGAAACATTATCGCCGTTTTCGTTGCAGCTGCAATCACGATGGTCGGTTATTATATCGCAGAGGTTATTATCCTTGCGCTTTCCTCACCGGTCGGATTCACGGAATATCTTTTCAGCGTTCCGTCATGGGTCAGTGCACTTAACACTCTCCCCGGCAACGCAATTCAGGCAGGCTCAAGCGGAATCCTTTACCTTGTGCTTTCCGCTGCGCTTGACAAAGCTAAAATCAAAGACAGAATAAGGAAGAATTAATCATGGCTGATATTGTTTACACCTATGGAAACAGCGTTTATATGAACATAACCAACAAATGCCCCTGTTCCTGCGTTTTTTGCATCAGGAGCAACGGCGACGGACTCGGCTCGGCCGAATCGCTTTGGCTAAAGAAGGACCCGACACTTGAGGAGATTGAGGACGAAATCAATAAGTTTGATTTTTCGCCGTATTCCGAGGTCGTGTTCTGCGGCTACGGTGAACCGACGCAGGCACTCGACAACCTCATCGCAAGCGCAAAATATCTCAAGGAAAAGTACGGACTTAAAATTCGTCTCAATTCAAACGGGCTCAGCGACCTTATCAACGGTAAGGAAACGGCAAAAATGTTCAGCGGCGTTGTTGACTCAATTTCAATCAGCCTTAATGCTCCGAACGCAAAGCGTTACCAGGAGGTCAGCCGTTCACGCTTCGGCGAGGACGCTTTCCCGGCACTGTTGAAATTTGCCGAGGATTGTAAAAAATATATCCCGAAAATCAAGTTCACCGTCGTTGACGTCATAAGCAAGGAAGAAATCGCAGAATGTCAGAAAATTGCGGATGACATGGGAATCCCGTTGAGGGTCAGAGAATGGATTAAATAATTTGATAAGCAAAGCGGGCGGCCGATTCGGTCGCCTGTTTTTTTCTACCGGCATTAAAAGTTGTGCACGCTTATATCGACTCTGCCTAAGTTTTCTGCTGTCTTTGGGTCGATGTGGGCATCGACCCCTACGAATTGTGCTTT